>CETH01023500.1_pt1 | contig 38540 bp, 33 predicted proteins | sample 361461 | NCBI WGS metagenome assembly CETH01 (sample SAMEA2622695, study PRJEB7988) | marine metagenome | isolation source: saline water (ENVO:00002010), including
CACAGCAGACATCTACACCAACGAATACATTGACCCATCAATTGGATTCATCGCAGACGGAACAACTCTGAACTTATCTGCGTGCCCTGATGATTGGGATCCTCAAGAGGGAGTAACAGATACTGAAATACGATTAGGAACCTCACTTCCCCAATCAGGTCAACTTGCCGCATTCGGAACAATCGCTACAGGAATGCAGTACTACTTTGACTACATCAATGCGACGAAACCAATTGATGGAAAGAACGTAGTCTTGATAGCGAAGGATGACGCATATGAGGCGGGGAGAACAGTAGCAAACATTGAAGAAATGTTGGAATCAGATAATGTTCTTGGTTTCGTAGGAGTTATTGGAACACCAAATAACTTTGCGATACGGCCCATAACTGATGATGCATGTGTTCCTCAACTCCTCAATCTTTCCGGTTTTCCCTTCTGGGGAGATCCCGCTAACTACCCTTGGACAGTTGGTAATATTCTGAACTACGTTACAGAAACAAATGTTTGGTGTGAAGCCATTGTTGACGAGTTCGGTGAAGGGGCAACCGTCGCCGGTCTTTTTGCAAATAATGATTTCGGTAAAACATATCAACAAACCCTGAAGGGATGCGCAGGAGTAGATTTAATCGCTGAAGAGCTCCATGATCCAGCAGCCCCAGATGTAACAAACGAAATGACTACATTGGCCTCTTCAGGAGCTGAAGTCTTTGTTGCAGGAACAACTGGAGCATTTTGTCCTCAGAGCGTCGGTGTCATGGCGGCAACACCGTGGCGACCAAGATTCTATATGTCCTACACATGTAATAACCTTCCAGCATTCTTTACTCCAGTAAAAGATGCAGCTGCGTTGTTGCAATCGCAAGGATCTGGAGTCCGAATGGCAAACTACAGCAAAGTATGCGGAGATCCTCAGTTTGACGATGATCCCGCTATTCTTCTCACAAAGCTCGTTCTTGATGAATACAGCGACGTGACATGCTTAGACGGTTCATACTCAGGAGGTGTCTTCTTCGCACAGATTATTGAAGACATACTTCGGGCAGCCTCAGAACTACCTGGTGGAATAAACCGTGTCAACGTTATGAAAGCTACGTGGAACCTTGATACCACTAACGGAAATAACTTCGTTCCAACACTTCGTCTCGATGGCGTAAATGATGCCTACCTAACAGAAGGCGCTCAACTCCAAGAAGTACAAGTGATCAACGATCAGTTAACATTCACACCAGTAAGTGAAGTATTTGACTTCGAAGGGCAAGGAGGATCATTCGGAGGATAACACTCCCATGATTATCCAATAGGAATTCTTCTCCAGAGTTATACATCTCCGCTTACCTATGATCTAAAGTATGTAGGTAAGCGGAGTTAACCAAAGGAGACCGCCTGTGCCATCGACCGTAGTCGTAGGTACCCAATGGGGCGATGAAGGTAAAGGGAAGTTCACGGACCTTTTTGCCAAGGAAATGCAAATGGTTGTCCGCTACCAAGGCGGGCATAATGCCGGCCACACTCTAGTCGTCAATGGTGAAACAACAGCACTTCAACTTATACCTAGCGGCGTTCTCTACGACCACATAACCCCAGTCATAGGCAACGGCGTGGTAGTAGACCTTGGCGTGCTCATAAAAGAAATAGACATGCTCGAAGGCAAAGGCGTCAGTTGCGACCGTCTCAAACTAAGCGGTAACGCTCACCTAATCTTCCCTTACCACCAAGAACTTGACGTCGTATTCGAAAGACACTTAGGTGCGAACAAATTAGGCACAACAAAGCGAGGAATAGGTCCTGCATACGCTGATAAAGCCTTCAGAGTCGGGATCCGAGTCCAAGATCTCTTAGATCAAGAAATCTTTCAGGAAAAGCTTCGTGTTTCACTCAACGAAAAAGGACCACTTCTCGCCAAGGTCTATAACAGACTGGCCCCTGAGATAGAGAACCTATCAAAAATATTCCTCGAAGAATACCTTCCACGAATCCAACCCTATATCGCCGACACCACTGACATAATCCATACGTCCCTCGAAGCAGGCGAAAACATCCTATTCGAAGGAGCGCAAGCAACTTTCCTCGATCTCGACCATGGAACATACCCATTTGTAACCTCATCAAATCCCACAGCAGGAGGAGCTTGCGCCGGTGCAGGCGTAGGCCCAAGACACCTAGAACGAATAGTAGGAATAGCAAAGGCCTACACAACTCGAGTAGGTTCAGGCCCTTTCCCAGCAGAGCTGTTTGATGATATCGCAGACCATTTTGTCAATGTAGGACATGAATACGGAACCAACACAGGACGAAGAAGACGAACTGGCTGGTTTGACGCAGTTATGCTCCGACACGCTGTGCGACTCAATTCACTCACTGAGATTGCTCTGACGAAATTAGATGTTATGGATGAACTCGAGACGGTAAAAATCTGCGTTGCATACGACATTGATGGCGAACGCGTAGAAAAAATGCCATACCATCAATCAGAATTTCACAAAGCAACACCAATTTATGAAGAACTACCCGGATGGAAAACTAACATATCCGGTATTACCAATCCAAGTGACTTACCAGAAGCAGCTCGAAACTACATACAAGCCTTGGAGTACCAATGCGGAATTCCAATTTCCCTAATAGGTGTCGGACCAGGGCGAAAGCAATATATCAACTGGCAATCGTGAAAGACAAAAGCACACCTTCAGCCGAAAACCTGCCAAAACATAACTACTGGACAACAAATATATGAAAAGTGTCGTTGTCGGATCTGGTGGAAGAGAACACGCATTAGCTCACGTGCTCGGACGCGATAGTGACGTAATAGTAACTCCTGGGAACCCCGGAATCCCAAACTCAACGACCCAATCACCACTCAAGATTGATGCAGATCTATTTGTTATCGGCCCAGAAGTTCCTCTCGTAGATGGATTAGCTGACCAGCTGCGCGCCCAAGGCAAGACTGTATTCGGTCCAGGAGCTGATGGAGCTCAACTGGAAGGGTCAAAAGCCTGGATGAAAGAGTTACTAGTTGAAGCAAACGTGCCAACAGCAAAACATCGAACTTTTAATGATCAAGATGAAGCAATAACATTCCTTTCAGAAATGCCACTTCCATACGTGATCAAAACAGATGGATTAGCCGCAGGCAAAGGAGTTCTCGTTACAGAATCACTTAACGAAGCAAAAAGCGCTATCAAAAACTATCTCTCAGGAGATGCCTTTGGAGACGCAGGGAAAACAGTAGTGATAGAGGAAGGATTAATTGGAAACGAAATATCAATGTTAGCTATCTGTGATGGAACCAAAGCGGTGCCACTGACACCAGCACAAGACTACAAACGGTTACTTAACAATGACGAAGGCCCAAACACTGGAGGCATGGGAGCATATTCCCCAATTCCCTCAGTCTCAGAAGATTTCGTAAAACAAATAATGGACAAGGCAGTAAACCCAACTCTCCAAACACTGATTGCACGAGGAATTGATTACAGAGGTGTCCTGTACGCAGGCATCATGAACACTTCCTCCGGACCAAAAATCCTTGAATATAATGTCCGTTTCGGAGACCCCGAAGCACAAGTTATCCTTCCCAGGATGAAATCAAGCCTTTTCCATCTCCTAAAAGAAGCAGCGCAAGGAAACATAGAGCATTACCCGGATTTCATTGATGACGTAATGGTAACCGTTGTCTGCGCATCGGAAGGCTACCCCGAGGCACCGATAGCAGGGAAAGTAATCCAAGGTCTTGATGATGCCCGAAGCCAACCAGGAGTTGAAGGAGTATTCTGCGCTGGTGTGTCACAGAACAACAGAGGACAACTAATCACCTCCGGCGGAAGAGTCATGACTGTGACAGGAAAAGGCGCAACACATGAACAAGCCCGCACCAACGCCTATCGAAGCACAGAGCGCATAACGTGGGAAGGCATGCATAAACGAGGAGACATCGCTAAGGACATCAATTGAAAAATCTATGATAGGAGAAAGCACTGTGGCTACATTCAGCATTGAGAGGAGTATCAGATGAAAGTCGGAATACTTATGGGGTCAACATCTGACGAATCTAAAATGAGCAAAGCAAAAGAAACACTTGAAGAATTTGGTATTGAATCTGAATGGAAAGTTCTTTCCGCCCATCGAAACCCTGACAAAGTCGTAAACCTAGTCTCAACAGCACGTGAAAATGGTTTCGTTGCCTTTATCTGTGGAGCTGGAATGGCAGCACATCTTGCCGGTGTAGTCGCTGCACACACAACTCTACCTGTTGTAGGAGTTCCGCTCTCAGGAGGAGCACTCAATGGTCAAGATGCTCTTTATGCAACTGTTCAAATGCCCAAAGGAGTTCCGGTCGCGACAGTAGCCATAGACGGATCGCAGAATGCAGCTCTTTTAGTGCTTCAAATGATCGGAATCACTAATTCAGAAATCGCAGAAAAACTTCGAATTTACAAAGACGAAATGGCGAATAGATGAAAATACCGAATGTACTAGCTGAGCGGTACGCAAGTGACCGGATTATTGAAATCTGGTCACCAGAAAACAAGATTCTCCTTGAACGCGAACTTTGGATTGCCGTTCTGAAAGCGCAACGTGAAAATGGCGCTGACATACCAGAGGAAGCAATAGCGGCATACCAAAGAACAAAAAATGATATTGATCTTGAAGCAATTCTCGAACGAGAAAAGATTATCAAGCACGATGTGAAAGCCCGAATCGAAGAATTCTGCAAACTTGCAGGATATGAACACATCCATAAAGGAATGACGTCACGAGACTTAACAGAAAATATTGAGCAACTACAGGTATTACAAAGTCTGCAACACGTCCAAATGCTCGCAGTGGCGACTCTCTCTCGGTTAACGGACCTATCACAACAATACGCAGAGCTACCATTAACTGGTCGAACCCATAATGTACCTGCGCAAATAACAACAATGGGGAAACGATTTGCCAATGTTGCCGAAGAAATGATTTTGGCATTCACGACACTTGAGAAAATTTCACAAACATACCCAATGAAAGGACTGAAAGGCCCTGTTGGGACACAACAAGATCTCCTTGGTTTACTAGGCGATCAAACAAAGGTTGAAGAATTTGAACAAATTATCGCCAAGCACCTTGGATTTAACAACACCATGCGAAGCGTTGGACAGGTGTACCCAAGATCTATAGATTTCAGTGTTATCAGTACGTTGGTTCAACTCTCAAGCGGCCCTGCAAACCTAGCTAAAACCCTTCGCTTAATGGCTGGACATGATCTAGTCACTGAAGGATTCCAAGAAGGGCAAGTTGGTTCGTCAGCGATGCCACACAAAATGAACATGAGATCATGTGAACGTATCGGTGGTATGACTGTCGTATTGAAAGGATACCTTTCAATGGTTACTGACCTCACTGGAGACCAGTGGAATGAAGGAGATGTAAGTTGCTCAGTCGTCAGACGAGTTGCACTGCCAGATTCTTTCTTCGTAATAGATGGGCTCATGCAAACATTTATCACCGTCTTGGACGATTTCGGGCTCTATCCAAAGGTTATCGAGAGAGAACTAAACCATTACCTTCCCTTTCTCAGTACAACAAAAATACTTTCCGCAGCCCTCACCAAAGGACTAGGAAGAGAAGAAGCTCATGAAATCATCAAAGAGCACGCAGTGACAGCTGCTTTAGCTCTCCGTAACACCGATGTCGGCGAAAATACGCTTCTCAATGATCTAGGTAAAGATGACCGATTCCCCCTAACAGAACAAGAATTACTTCAGGCCATAAGCGAAATCGGAACTGGATTAGTCCAGCATCAAATTAATGCTGTACACGCAGATATCGAGGCATTAAAAGAACGCTATCCAGAAGCAGAAGACTATATCCCCCAACCAATACTTTAAGAGATATCAATGACAAGAGACCCGGCTTATAAATTAGACCTTCCACACGTATATTCAGGAAAGGTCCGAGACATTTACGATGCAGGAAACAACCAATACTTGATGGTCACCAGCGACCGCATTTCAGCTTTTGATGTGGTGATGAACCAAACGGTCCCAGATAAAGGACGAGTATTGATGGCGATGTCAGCATTTTGGTTTCAGCACTTTTCAACATCAATGAAATCTCACCTCATTTCAACAGATTTATCTGATTTCCCAGCCAGTGCCCAAGTTCCCGAAATTGCTGGAAGATCAATGCTTGTTAAAAGAGTAGAAATGCTTCCAATCGAATGCATAGTTCGCGGATACATCACAGGATCAGCCTGGAAAGAGTACAAGACCAATGGCACAATGCATGGAACTCCCTTACCCACCAATCTTCAAGAATCCGAAAAGCTACCCCAGCCCGTATTCACACCATCAACCAAAGCCGACGACGGATTACACGATGAAAATATCTCATTTACTCAAGCCGCAGACATCGTTGGCCTAGAAATAGCGGAACTCGCAAAACAAAAATCCTTGGAACTCTATTCGCTTGGAGCCGAATACGCTTTAGAACGAGGGATAATCATTGCGGATACAAAATTTGAAATGGGGTTTGTTGATGGAGAACTTGTCATAGCAGATGAGGTTCTTACACCCGATTCATCACGATTTTGGGCAAAAGACGAGTGGACGCCAGGTACAACCCCACCTTCATTTGATAAGCAGCCAGTCCGCGACTTCCTAGACGGGCTTGATTGGGATAAGTCACCACCTCCCCCTGAACTACCCCACAAAGTAATCACTGCGAGCTCAAAGCGTTATCGCGAAGGCTATGAAAAAATAAGCGGGAAAAATCTAGATGATTGGCCTGGTTAGCGGTTAGATCTTCTCTAACTTTAAGCATGAACTGGACACATATGCCCTTTTAGGTTTTATGATAGATACCTATGGGGAATAAAGAGGCATTACAGCCAGGCGAAGCAAGACAGGAAGGCCCATCATTACGCGATGAGCTTCTTGCCGACCCAACACCTCCTCCTGCTCCACTACTTGAAGAATCGTATGAATTTCTCGGAGATAATGACCTACCGTATGAAAGCTACATAAGTCCCGAATTTGCATCATCTGAATATGACAAGCTGTGGTCAAAAGTGTGGCAGTGGGCATGCCACGTTGACCATATTCCGGAACCAGGTGATTATTTCGTATATGACGTGGGGCATCTCTCTTCTTTGATTGTCCGCACGACGGATGGAAGTATCAAGGCGTATTACAACTCATGCATGCACCGTGGAACGCAACTCAAACAACCAGGAACGTGTGGCTTTAGCAAAGAACTTAGATGTCCCTTTCACGGATGGACATGGTCTCTTGAGGGAACACTCGTTGACCTTCCCGGAGCTTGGGACTTCCCTCACGTCACACATGAGTCACACAAATTGCCTGAAATGAGCGTAGAGATTTGGGAAGGCTTTGTTTTCATTAATTTTGACCAGGATGCTCAGCCACTTGAAGAGTATCTTGGAGTTCTCCCAGAGCATTGGAAAGATTGGCAACTAGAAGATCGCTATATCGAGACGCATATACGAAAGCATTTACCATGCAACTGGAAAGCTGGAGCAGAGGCATTCATTGAGGCCTACCATGTCCGAGAAACGCATTCGACTGGGAAGTTAGGAGATGAAGTAACCACACAATACGATGTCTTTGGAGATAATGTTTCACGGTTCATTCACACCCGCGGACTTAATAGCCCCCTAAAAGAAAATCCAAGAACAGAAGATGAATTACTCGCCCACCTGAGCGGGAGAATGTTCGGAGATGGAGATTTTAACCTACCGGACGGAATCAGAGCACGTGACTATTATGCAAAGATGGTTCAAGAGCAAATGGGTGAAAAATATGGACATGATTTTACGCACCTCAGCGAATCGTTAACCCTTGACTCGATTGAATACTTCCTCTTCCCAAATGCTTTTTTCTTCCCAGGTCTTTCATTGCCAATGGTGTACCGATTTAGACCCGACCCTGAAAGCCCAGATTATTGCTACTTTGACCTTATCTTCATGCGCCCACGACCAAGCGATAGCAAGGCACCTTATCCCCCAGAAGTCATTTCTTTGGATATCGATGAAAGCTACTCCACAGTTGAAGGTGTTGGACCACTTGGGAAAATTTACGACCAAGATACGGCCAATCTCGCAGCACAAACACGTGGCTTTAAGTCAAGTTTTAAACGTGGAGAGACATTGGGAAATTATCAAGAGATACGCGTCCGTCATCTCCAGAAAAGGGTTCTAGATTTTCTCAATGCGTGACCAATAAAGACGTACGAAGATACTCATATTGTTCCTCTGCTTGTGGCAACATTGAAGCGTGGAGTTCGAAGCAAACGTTGAAGTACAACTCAAAGAAGGCATCGCCGATCCACAGGGATCAACTATAGAGAACGCAACTCCGAAACTGGGATTCAATGGGATTGAGAATGTGCGGGTAGGAAAGAGCATACGCTTCACCATCACAGCTGAAGACGAAGCGACAGCAAAAGAAACTATTCAGGAGTTATGTGAAAAGTTTCTTACCAATCCAGTCATAGAAAACGCAATTATTCATCTCCAAGGAGCAGAGTGAACCCAACTATAGGAGTCATTGTCTTCCCAGGCTCTAATTGCGAACAAGACGCGTTAGAAGCCATGACGAGCCTCGGAGCGAGTTGCAAACTGTTATGGCATAATTCTCCTGATCTAGGTGATGTAGACGGGGTAATCATTCCAGGGGGCTTTGCTCATGGTGACTATCTTCGACCCGGAGCAATCGCTCGATTCTCACCTGCAATGGAATCTGTCATTTCTTTCGCCCGTTCTGGCCGGCCTGTATTAGGAATCTGCAACGGATTTCAAATCTTAACTGAAGCAGGATTGTTGCCTGGAGCGCTACAAAAAAATCGAGGACTAAAGTTTCTTTGCAAACCTGTTGAACTAAACGTGCAAACAACGAATTCTGTTTTAACCTCAGAAGCTATAAAAGGTGATTCATTAACTATTCCCATCAATCATTTTGAAGGTAACTACACCTGTAACGACGAAACTCTAAAAGAACTACATGCTGAAGATCGAATCTTACTTACTTATAAGAACAACCCGAACGGTTCAATAGGGGATATCGCAGGAATTTGTAACGCCCAGCGAAACGTTGTGGGATTAATGCCTCACCCAGAACGTGCCTGCCATCCACTTCTTGGAAGCACAGACGGACAGCAACTTCTCCGTAGTTTCATTGAAAGCTCACGATTATGAGCGAACCTATACATCGCACACTCGGCTTGACCGATGATGAATTTCAAAAGATTATTGAAATACTCGGACGTGAACCAAATCATCTTGAACTTGCCATGTACTCGGTCATGTGGAGTGAACACTGTTCATACAAATCATCTCGCATACACCTAAAAAGGCTTCCAACTGAAGGCGAACATGTTCTCGTTGGCCCAGGTGAGAATGCAGGCGTCATAGATGTCGGAGATGACATAGCCATTGCAATCCGGATAGAGAGCCACAATCATCCGAGCTATATCGAACCATATCAAGGCGCAGCAACAGGCGTTGGAGGAATCATCAGAGATATTTTCACTATGGGAGCCAGACCAATAGCAATTATGGACCCTTTACGATTCGGTCCTGTTAGTGACTCACGAAGTAGATGGGTAGCAGAAGGTGTAGTTAGCGGCATATCTGGTTATGGGAATTCTGTCGGAGTTCCCAATATCGGAGGAGAAACTGTTTTTGACGAAACCTACATCGGCAATCCGCTTGTTAATGTTCTTTGCCTTGGCATTCTGCCGAAAGACAGACTTGTACTCGGGCGAGCATCTGGAGTTGGAAATTTAGCAGTTCTTCTCGGTGCCACAACAGGTCGGGATGGCATCGGAGGCGTAAGTGTCCTCGCTTCTGCAGGTTTCGGTGATGATGAAGAGGATGCTGAAAAGAGACCAAGCGTTCAGGTTGGTGATCCCTTTGAGGAGAAGCGCCTCATTGAATGCTGTTTAGAGTTACTTGACGCTGGACTCGTTGTAGGCATTCAAGACTTAGGTGGCGCTGGACTCTCATGCGCCGCATCTGAAACTGCATCTCGCGGTGGAGTCGGGATGGACTTTGATGTAACAGCTGTTCCACAACGAGAAATAGGCATGGAACCATTTGAAATTATGACGAGCGAATCGCAAGAGAGAATGTTAGCAATCGTCAATCCAGAAAATCTAGAAAAGGTATTGCATATAAGTGAAAAGTGGGAAATCCGATCATCAGTAGTTGGTAAAGTCACCGAAGGTGGACAACTCCGAATTATGGATGGGCTGGACGGACCTGTTCTTGGCGAAGTGCCTGCAACTTCTCTCCATGAAGACGCACCACTCTATGACCGACCTATGGCACCTCCCGAAGACCTTTCTGAGCGTAAAGACGACACTCCAGAAGAACACTTACCCGAGTCAAATGATGTATCTGAAGCTCTTCTATCGCTCATACAAAGTCAAGAATGGATCACATCACAATACGATTCGCAACTCTTTCTCAATACAGTCGCCGGACCAGATTCCAATGCGGCAGTCCTGCGACTTAAACATCCAGTAACAGGAAAAGATACAGGACGTGGACTCGCTGTAACAACAGATGGGAATCATCGATGGTGTGCTGTTGACCCTAAAATCGGGACGGCAATGACTGTTGCAGAATCTATGCTAAATCTTGCTTGCGTAGGTGCTGAGCCCAGAGCACTAGTGAATTGTTTGAATTTCGGTAATCCAGAAAACCCTAATGTTATGTGGCAACTCAGTGAAGCAGTTGACGGCATGGCAGAAGCCTGTTCAAAATTCAACATCCCCGTAGTTGGTGGAAACGTAAGTCTTTATAACGAAAGTCAAGGAAATAATATTGACCCAACGCCAATTGTTGGGCTGATAGGGGTTATTAACAATCTTGATACGTCACCTCCAGGAGTCAGTTGGAATGAAGGCGATAGATTAATGGTCATTGGTCCCCCGGCTAAGGGTTTATCTGGAAGTGCTTGGGCCTTTGCACGAAGTAAAAAAAATGGGCAATTAGCTCAAGTTGATTATGAAACACATGAACGACTCTGTCAGACCATCCGAATGCTAGTTAATCAAGGACTTGTTACTGCTATCCATGATATTTCTAGTGGTGGTTTGGCAGTTGCAGTAGCTGAAATGGCAGTGCAATCAGGCGTTGGATGTTCACTCGCACGAGTCCCTGATATCGAGTCAATGTTTTCAGAATCACCTTCACGAGTCGTGATTGCAGTTGATCCTGAAAAAATGCAAAGTGTTGAAGAGATTATTCAAAGTCAAGACATTCCGAGCACACGTATAGGACTCGCACATGGTGAAAAGTTCACGATCAAGGGTTTGGTAGATATTGAGCTGTCAAAAGTCCTAGAGCAGTGGGAGGAGTCCCTACCACGAGTATTTGAGAGTGGAACCACTCAAGGGTAGTCTGCTACTTCTTTTCGATATCTATTTCTAAACCAGCTAAACCGCGAAGTACATAACTGGACTGGTATTCAAAAGTATTGCCTTCAGCAAATGTGGGTAGTTTCAGTCGACGAACAAGTTCTTCAAAGGCAACCTTTCCTTCTAGACGAGACAGCGGAGCCCCGATACAGAAATGATGGCCTTTCCCAAAAGCAATATGCTCCTTGAGATTATCTCTTGTAGGGTCAAACGCTTCCGAATCATCGAAAGTTGACTCATCACGATTAGCTGCGCCGAACATTACCCATATACGTGACCCTTTAGGGATAGACACACCCTGAACCTCAGCATCTTTCGTCACAACCCGAAACAAACCCTGATTGGGTGAAGAAACTCGTAACCCTTCTTCAACTACGCCGTGTATCATACCCTCAGGATCAGCTTCTAGAGCATTCCACCATTTCGGTTCCTCGACAAGTGTTCGCATTGTCTCATCTAAAAACTTTGTTGTTGTTTCATTTCCAGCAACCATCAATTGCTGAATAATGCTGTAAATCTCGGAAAAATCTAATTTGCGTGTCTCCCCATCATCCAGATCAGGGTGGGCAAAATCAGCATGGGCTAAATCAGAAAGCACATCATCTTTGGGGTGCTCCAATCTTTTCTCATATTCTGAGTACCAATAATTCTGGTTTTCCAACTGCACTGAGACAGCATCAATCCACTCATCATGAGAGAGTTTGTTGCCTATTGCTGCAGTGGCTGCATCAGACCAATCCTTAACTTTGCCTTCAACATCCGGTGCCATATTTAATGCATAGTGAATCACGCGGACAGGAAACGAAACTGCGAAGTCGTTATGAAAATCAACTGTTCCCTTTTCAGGAAAAGCATCAATAAGATCAGCAGCAAACGTGCGAACTGTATCTTCTAACGCAGCGATTCTTCTCGCCGAGAATGTCCGAGAAACAAGCTTCCTATATGCAGTATGATATGGAGGGTCAATGGTGAGCATTGTTTCTTTACGGGGCCACCCTTGCCTTTGGATCTCTGCTATGGCTTTCAGCGTTTCGGGTGATGGCTTTGATGTTGTATTCGACATTTGGGAAGAGAAAGTTCCGGTATCACGGAGTATTTCATTCACAACGTCTAAACGCGAAGCAAAAAACATATTTGATTGTTCATGGAAGTAAAGCGGTCCATGATCCCGTAACGCAGCATAATGATTGAACGGGCACTGTTGAACTTCCCGATCCATCGGGTCGTACGTGCTTAGATCGATCTGGTCAGAGGCTGTCATAATTTCTTCTCCAAAGTTCCCCCCACGAAACAATTGATTTTATCTCACCGCAAGCATGCTTTACTCTATTGAACTGCCTCTTTTACTATATGCCAAACTGATAAGGCACTATTCACAATTTGATCTTCTTCTATCAACGTACTGTGGTTCATAATCTGAAAGAATTCGTGTGTGGCACCTGACGAAACCAGCTTCGACGATGACTCACCTCGCGAAGCGTGCGGCGTTGTAGGCATCTATGCACCGGGGCAACCAGTAGCGCATTTGAATTACCTTAGTCTTTACGCGTTGCAGCACCGTGGACAAGAATCAGCAGGTATCGCAACCAGCGATGGTGAGAGAATAACTGTCGTTAAAGACATGGGTCTGGTATCCAATGTGTTTAATGACCGAACTTTAGCTGGGCTAGACGGCCACCTTGGAATAGGGCAAACGCGTTACAGCACGACGGGTTCTAGCTCGTGGCGTAACGCGCAACCTGTATACAGAGGGGAATTCCAAAGAGAATTTGCTTTGGGTCATAATGGAAATCTAACGAATACAGAAGAGCTTGCGCAGGAAGCTGGAATGCTGCCGGGAACTATCACAAGCGATAGTGATCTTGTAGCTGAACTCATTGCAAACCAAATCGGCCATGAATCCAATCACAAAGCGTCTGATGGTAGAGAACTTGAACGAGGGCTAGTCAAGATTCTTCCTAAGCTAGAAGGAGCTTTCTCCTTTGTCTTAATGGATGAGGCTCATATTATCGGTGTTCGCGACCCCAATGGATTTAGACCTCTGTGTCTTGGGAAATTAGACAACGGATGGGCACTTGCATCTGAAACTCCAGCACTTGACATTATCGGCGCTCATTTCGTTCGTGAAATCGACCCAGGAGAGATGGTCATCATTAGCGCTACAGGTGTGCGTTCTATCCAACCTTTCCCAGTTGAACGCATAAATCCAACACTCTGCGTTTTCGAATTCGTATATTTCGCCCGCCCTGACACCCAGCTATACACGCAGAGTGTTCACCACGCCAGAGTTCGAATGGGAGAACTCCTAGCAAAACAAGCACCAGTTGAAGCAGATGTCGTTATGGGAGTACCGGAATCAGGTATTCCTGCCGCAGAAGGCTACGCAAAAGAGATAAAGACTCCGTATGCCCAAGGGCTAGTCAAGAATCGGTATATTGGGCGGACCTTTATCGCCCCTAATCAGGAACTACGTTCTTTGGGTGTCAGAATGAAACTTAACCCGCTCAGAGATACGATCAGCGGTAATCGACTCATTGTCGTCGACGACTCAATTGTTCGAGGAACAACGACAAAGGCGATGGTAAGGATGTTACGAGAAGCAGGAGCGAAGGAAATACATATGCGTATTTCCTCACCTCCATATCGTTGGCCATGCTTTTATGGGATGGATACCGGCACTAGGTCTGAACTCCTAGCAGCGAACCTCACAGTGCAAGAAATACAGGACTACCTTGATGTGGACTCTCTTGCTTATTTAACGCTAGATAACTTATTAGAAGCCACCGGAACTAACAACGCCGGATTTTGCTCTGCATGTTTAACCGGAAATTATCCGGTGGATATCCCAGTAAACCTATCGAAGACAATACTTGAAGAATCAATCCATAAACCAGAGAAATCTTCACCGACCCAGCAACAAAAGATATCTGGAGGGATTCAACAATCCTTCAGCGAAATTCCATGAGCAAAGAAACATATGAATCTGCTGGCGTTAACATAGCTGCCGGAGAAGAAGCAGTCCAACGCATTACGCCACTAATCGAAAAGACCTTACGACCTGAAGTGCTCACAAAAATAGGGGGGTTCGGAGGAGCTTTTGACATAACGCAAACAGGAAGAGCACACCCTGTGCTTGTGTCGTCAACTGATGGAGTAGGAACCAAGGCACAGGTAGCCATGATGGCAGAACAGTATGAAAGTATTGGTATTGATCTTGTCGCCATGTGTGTTGATGATCTTGTCTGCGTAGGCGCAGAACCACTTTTCTTTCTTGACTATATTTCAGTCGGAACGCTAATCCCCGACCAAGTTGAACTTCTCGTAAAGGGAATTAGTGATGCATGTGAAGAAGCTGGTTGTGCTCTCATAGGTGGTGAGATGGCTGAACACCCCGGTCTGATGCAAGCAGGAGAGTTTGAGCTTGTAGGTTTCAGCGTCGGAGTTGTTGACAAAGATCAAATGATTACAGGAGAATCTGTCAACACAGACGATGTGATAATTGGGCTACATTCTCCAGGCCTTCGAAGTAATGGTTATTCGCTCGCTCGAAAAGTGCTTCTTGATACTGCTAAAAAATCTATCCATGAACCAGTTTGGGAAGGAACTGATATCACTGTCGGTGAAGAACTTCTCCGCCCGTCGGTAATATATACCCCGACAATTCTTAAAATATTGGAACGGAACCCGATTAAGGCAATAGCACATATCACCGGAGGTGGGCTCCCAGGAAACGTCAACCGAGTCCTTCCAAACAATATGGATGCTCAAATCTCCAAAGACACGTGGACACCTCCTAGAATCTTCACCGAAATCCAATCACTTGGGAACATTGATGCCGGCGAAATGTTCAAAGTCTTTAACATGGGAATCGGAATGGTGTTAATTGTTGATCAACAAAGCGTTGATATCACACAGGAGATTATTAATTCAACCGGACTCTCATCTACCCAAATCGGAACTGTCAAAGCAAACGGCACAGGTTCTGTACAAATCGTTTAAAGCTGACAGGAATCAATTATGAAAACGGGCAAATATCAAGCAGTAACATATGACTTCTGGAACACACTTATTGCTGAAACAACTAATTCACTTGACCGTCGACGAGCCTTATGGACCAAGATACTCTTCGAGAATCATATTGAGATAACACAACAACAACTCGATGATGCATTTGCGGAAGGATGGAACCATTTTGATACGAATTGGAGAAATAACATTCAATCCACACTTGAGGGCGTGGTTAGCGCAGCGCTAACAAAAATTCCCGCTGCCGTCCCTTCAAACATCAAAGATCAATTGACCGATGCATACTTGGAAGCATCAGAATCAACTCCTAGAACCCTACTTCCTGATGTTAAACAAACTCTGAAGCAGTTGAAAGAGATGGACCTTCGTTTAGCAGTGATATGTGATGTAGGAACAATCCCTAGCATTCGCCTACGCTCATGGCTGGAAGATCTTAATGTCTACGAATTCTTCGATTACTTTGGGTTTTCAGATGAGATCGGTGTCTACAAACCTGACTCAAAGATATTTAATGAAACTCTCGCAGGGTTAGGAATATTAGACCCCTCTCAATCCATACACGTTGGCGACTTAAAAAGAACTGACGTTGCCGGTGCACGTGCAAATAACATGACATCAGTTCGATATACCGGAGGGAGAGATGACCCAGAAGATGGAGACGAAGCAGACTACGTCATCAAAAATCATCTGGAGATTCTCGAATTATTCAAAACAAATTAGCTATCTGAGAAGTGAGGAATCACATATTCTCCATATTGCCGGATTGTTTCCATCGCAGCTTCATGTGGCACGCCTCCCATCTGCATTATGCACATAATTTCATCAGCGCCGGCACTTTGTAGTTGGGCCACATATTCAATAGCATCATTCTTATTGCCATAGGCATGATCAACATTGAAAGGACTTGTAGAAGCCGATATTGCAGGTACGGGATGTCCACCCTCAACCATGAATGCTTCGACTTGTTCCTTTGCGTCACTAACAGCATTGCGAATATCTATCTCAGGTGGAACTGTTTCAGGAAGGGGTGTTCCCAAATTCCAATGCTGAATTGATTCTGCAAAAAACTTTTGCCCTCTAGCACCTATTTGAAAAGCTTCCTCAGCATCATCAAGGACGATGGTAGGACACAAGGCAGAAAGAAAATTCGTAGGCTGTTTTGAGATGCAAGAGTCTGGATCTCGCGTTGCAATTGCTTCGTCATAAATCTCTCGTAATGTTTGCACTTGAGTTGGACCGGAAAATCCTAACACTAAAGCCCCAACACCATACTCAGCAGCCAATCGAACGGTCTGATCTTTTGTGCAGGCCATATATAGCGGTGGGTGTGGAAGTTGCAATGGTCGTGGAATGACTGATCGAGGAGAAATCTGAATACTTCCGTCCCACTCAAATTCATCATTTTGCCAACATTGACTAAGAATCTGAAGCGATTCCTTGACTTGTGGATACGTATCGTCTTTATCCACTCCGAATCCCGACATCTCCATTGCGGTAGCTCCACGGCCAGCTCCTACATCGAGCCGCCCGCCTGAAAGACTGTCTAGCATTCCTACTCTTTCTGCAACTCGCAGTGGATGGTTATAACCAAATGGCATGCATACCACTCCATGGCCGATACGTATTCTTTTCGTTTTTGCTGCAACCCACGTGAGGAAAATTTCAGGCGCACTCATGTGAGCATAATGAGTCAGACTGTGATGCTCTACAGCCCATATTCTATCAAACCCCATCTGCTCAGCGAAAACAGCTTGATCAACGCAACTCAACAATGTTTCGCGTTCCCCTTCAGGGCTTACATCATCACATTGGAATTCAAAAATGATTGAGAATTTCATGCGCCCCCAAAGTAGCCATCTAACTTGAAACCCATAGTAGTTGCCCAACAGAAAAGAAAGCGATTCGGTCATGTACTCTCAGGTATATGGGAAATACCAAGTTTGATGACCTACATGATTTTCGTTGCGAAAAATTAAAGTTTGATGGCGACCAAAAGGATGTTTTCTGGAAAGGCAGTGGACCGGGAGTCATACTATTGACCGAAATTCCTGGGATCACACCCGAAGTAGCAGACTTTGCAAGAAGAATCGCTAGAAATGGATTCACTGTGGCTATGCCAAACCTATTTGGGGAACCCGGTCGCCCATATAACAACGCCTACGCATTGAAATCAATGGTACGTGCCTGCATCTCAAAGGAATTCATCACTTTCGCAATGGGGAAAAGCTCACCAGTTACAATCTGGATTCAACAACTAATCAAAGTCACTGCCAAAAAGTGTGACGGAAAAGGCGTTGGAGTAATCGGAATGTGCCTAACGGGCGGTTTTGCTTTATCTCTAGCCGTGAATCCTCTCGTAAAAGTTCCTGTGATGAGCCAACCAAGCCTTCCGCTACCAATTGGAACAAAAAGAAAGAAGGATGTTGGTCTATCACAACAAGACTTAGCCATCGTGCGTGAAAGAGTAGAAAAGGAAAATCTTTGCGTTATAGGACTCCGATTCTCTGAAGATAAATTCTCACCAAGTCAGAGGTTCAAAACTCTCAAAGAGACTCTGGGTGATGGATTCCTAGGAGTAGAGATTAACAGTTCAGAATCAAATCCTCACGGTATTGAACACAGCGCACACTCAGTGCTCACAACGGACTTTTCTAACACAGCTGAGCATCCCACACTAAAAGCATACGACACTATCGTCGAACATTTTAAAGCCCGCTTATAGAGAAACTTACTCCTCTAGCTCTTCACTTTTCTCTTCTTTTTCTTGATTTTCGTGTTCCGGTTCATCACTTTCAGACATCTCAACCTCTTCCTCAGTCTTTTCTTCTGATTCCGCGTCTACGTTTTCAGATTCATCACTTTCAGATGTTTCTGCCTGTTCTTGAGCTTCTGTCTCTAATGCTTCATCACCACTCGCTACACCCTCACTTTTAGTTAATTCAGAATTATCCTCATCAGGGAGCGGATCCTCACCAGCTAAAATCCTCTTTAAGTTATCATCTGCTTTTAACCAAACCGCCTTTGCTTGCTCCTTTTCCTCAGCAGAAAGGTCAGGATTCTTTTCAGCGTCTTGCAAAGCCTTCACAGCATTCGCCTTCTTCTTTTCAGCCCTTCTGACGATCGCTAGTTCCTTCTCCTTCAACTTCAGTTTCTCTAACTCACTGTTGAACAATTCAAGCGCAACATCTAATTCTTTATTTCGGCTCTGGACCATAACGGACTCCACTACGTAAAACTTTGTTTCGCTTAAGAAAGATAGCCGCAAAATAGCAAAGCTCCTCAATTCGGCACACCTTCCATGTATTGTGGCGGAATGGCATCACACGAATTAATACATGGCCTGAACTCTCCACAGACCGACGCCGTCATGCATTCAGAAGGACCTCTTCTCGTGGTAGCCGGAGCAGGATCAGGAAAAACACGAGTACTCACCCATAGAATCGCCTACCTAATTCAGGAGGTTGGCATCTCCCCCTTTGAAATACTTGCTATCACATTCACCAACAAAGCAGCTTCTGAAATGAAAGAAAGGGTTGCGAATTTAGTCGGTCCCATCGTTGAAAGAATGTGGGTCTCTACATTTCATTCAGCCTGTGCAAAGATTCTCAGAAGAGAAGCAAGTGCATTGGGTTACCCAAACTCATTCACAATTTACGACCAAGCTGATGCCGTGCGACTAACGAGTTACATCCTCAAAGACATGAACATTGACGTCAAGAGATATCCCCCTAGAGGAATTCACAACCAGATCTCAAAAGCTAAAAATGAAATGATCGGTCCTATCGACTACAGAACATCTGTAGAAACGCTTTACGAAGAAAAAGTAGCTGATGTATATGCCGAGTATGAGAGGCGAATGAAAATAGCAGGCGCAATGGACTTCGATGACTTGTTGTTTAAAACCGTAGAAATATTTGATCGCTTCCCAGAAATCCTTGAACGATATCAATCACGATTCCGACATATCTTGGTCGATGAGTATCAAGATACAAACCCAGTACAGAACCACTTAGTCATCCAGTTAGCAAACAAATCACGAAACATATGTGTTGTAGGTGACCAAGATCAATCCATTTATGCGTTTAGGTCAGCTGACATCCGGAACATTATTGAATTTGAAAATAAATTCCCAGATGTAACGGTAATCCTTCTTGAACAGAACTACCGCAGCACCCAAACCATCCTTGATGCTGCTAACGCAGTAATTGAAAATAACTATGGGCGGAAACCAAAAGAACTTTGGACGAAAGGAGATCAAGGTTCCAAAATTGTATGCTTTCATGCCGACGATGAAGGCGATGAGGCCAAGTGGGTCACTCAACACCTTAGGCAGCTACACGAAATCCACGACTCTGGCTGGCAAGATATGGCTGTGTTCTACCGAACAAACGCCCAAAGCAGGGTCTTAGAAGAACACCTCGTTAAATCTAATATTCCTTACAAAGTTATAGGCGGTACGAGATTTTTTGACAGAAAAGAAATTAAGGACGCTCTTGCCTACCTCAAAGTCATTGTCAACCCACAAGATGAAGTCGCACTCAAGAGAGTCATCAATACTCCCAAAAGAGGGGTAGGAGATTCTTCCATTGATAAGTTAGATAAATTTGCATCAACAATCGGAGCAACACTTTTCGATGTGTTAAACCGTGCACCAGAAGCGGGAGTTACAGGAAAAGCACTCCGAGGGCTAGAAGAATTCGTAAGGATAATTGAATTAGGACAAATGAACATTACGCAAGGTCCCGGAAGTGTCCTTGAAGAAGTTCTTGACGCTTCGGGGTACGTCACAGATCTAGAATCACAGCACACTGTTGATGCAGATAGCAGACGCGAAAACCTTGCTGAACTTATTGGAATGGCAATGGATTACGACGACACCGACGGGTTCCTCCAAGAAGTCAGTCTTGTTTCAGATACAGATGCACTCAACGATGACTCCAGTGTCTCACTAATGACACTCCACTCAGCAAAAGGACTCGAGTACCCAAACGTGTTCATTATTGGTTTAGAAGATGGGGTTTTCCCCCACATGCGGTCACTCGGCGACCCCGATGAACTCGAAGAAGAACGCCGTTTAGCCTATGTCGGGATTACAAGGGCAGAAAATAATTTGCATCTATCATATGCATGGAAAAGAACGCTCTTTGGCCAAACGCTTTACAACCCCGTCAGTCGTTTCGTCGCTGAAATCCCAGATGAATTTAAAGAAGAAGTCCAAAATAAATCAAAGACCACCAAATCATTTTCCCTCTCAACAGCTAAACCAAAAGGGCCGGATAAGAGTCATGCAGATCAGATCGGCTTACAAATCGGTGACGACGTTAACCATGACATGTTCGGAGACGGGGTTATCGTGAAACTTGAAGTAACAGAATATGAGGCAATAGCAACAATAAATTTTGTTAATGAGGGCCAAAAGACACTTGACCTGTCATGGGCACCAGTAAGAAAAATCTAAAGTGCTATGGAGAAAAAATTCTGTTGAGATCTACTTGGACTACCCCAACAGCATTCACAATAACTTCAAAACGTGTTAGCCCCTCACCATCTGCAGGGTATGTATTCCTTTCATTACAATCGTCAATAAAGATCTGACTTTCAGTCTCCCATTGCAAACTGCATGACACAGGATCCGAAGGAGAACGAGCATCAATAGCGAACCACCCTGTCAGAGAATCATTACCAATATGTTGCACATAAATTGGTCTCGACCCACTCAATGAAGCCCACGCAATCGGGCTCCCGTCACTTCGTATTCGCTCAGCAAAAACTTCAGCATTACCTACTTCAAAGACGTCATCACCAAGCTTAAATTGGATTTCCCCACTCCCCGAAAGCTTCACAATAACGAATAATAAACCGACACCAAAAACAAGACTAAATACAATAAACGTTACAATTCGAGGAAAATTGACCTGTCTGCTCTGCTGAAAGGGCATAAATATATCGTATTCAACGAATCTCAAGATGCGTTTTTTTCAATTAAAACAATTCTTGATGAGCACAATGACCCGTCCTTTCACTAGTATCCCTTCGGGGCGTAATAACGCCAAAACAATAAATATATGGAGAGCACAAATGGATTTGTTTGAATATCAAGGGAAACAATTCTTCGCCGAATACGGAATGCCAACATCTCCAGGGAAGATCGCATTCACTGTCGATGAAGCAGTTCAAGCAGCTGAAGAACTTGGAACACCAGTCATGGTCAAAGCACAAGTACATACCGGCGGACGAGGTAAAGCTGGAGGAGTCAAATTTGCCGCAACTATCGAAGATGTCACCGAACATGCTTCAAATATTCTCGGACTTGATATAAAGGGGCACATTGTCGGAAGGGTTTGGATAGAAAAGGCTTCAGACATAGCCGAAGAATACTATGCGAGCTTTACGCTAGACAGATCTGAGAAGAAGCATCTTGGTATGCTCTCCAAAGAAGGCGGCGTTGAAATAGAAACCGTAGCAGAGGAAAATCCAGACGCTATTGCAAAAATATGGGTTGATCCCGTAGATGGCTTAAGTGAAAACCAATGCAAAGCGTGGGTCGAAGCAGCCAATTTACCTGCAGAAGCATTCGATGGAACAGTCGATATTCTTCTTAAACTCTATGAAGCATATACAGATGGTGACGCCGACCTCGTTGAAATCAACCCTCTCATTTTGACCCCCGAAGGAAAAGTACACGTCCTCGACGCAAAAGTAACTCTTGATGGTAATTCGGTCTTCAGGCACGAAAATTACGAGCAATATGATGAAACGCAAACTCGTGACGAACGCGAAACAGCCGCTCATTCGAAAGGCCTTCAATATGTAGGTTTAGACGGAAGCGTTGGGGTCATCGCAAACGGAGCAGGACTAGCGATGAGCACAGTAGACGTGATCAATCAAGTAGGTGGCAAACCTGCAAACTTTCTCGATATTGGAGGCGGCGCCAATGCTGATGTTATGGCTGGCGCTTTGGAAGTCATCAACAATGATCCGAATGTAAAAGCAATTTTTATCAATATCTTTGGAGGAATCACCCGAGGTGAAGAAGTGGCAAATGGGATACTTGAGGCAATGAAACGCGTCGATATAGAATCCCCGATCGTTATTCGACTTGATGGAACGAATGCCGATGAAGGTAGAGCAATCCTGAAACCAAACCTGTCGGACAAATTACTAATGGAAACAACCATGCTTGACGCTGCTACCACAGCCGTCCAACTAGCTCAATAGGAGAAACATGAGCATTTTCGTAGATGAAACAACAAAAGTTATATACCAAGGACTGACAGGATCCCAGGGAAGCTATTACGGCCGACTCAATAGAGAGTACGGGACTCAGGTAGTAGCCGGAACTCATCCAAAGAAAGCAGGAACGGACATTGATGGGGTACCCATCTATGCAAACGTTGCAGAGGCAGTTGAAGCAACCGGCGCAACAGCTAGTTGTATCTTCATACCAGCCGCTGGGGTACGCGGCGCTGTCATGGAAGCAGCTGCCGGTGGAGTCAAATTTATTGTCGCTGTTACTGAAGGCGTGCCAGCACACGATGAAGCGATCTTTTATAACCAGCTCAAACGTGACTATCCCGATGTGCAACTACTTGGGCCGAATTGTCCAGGAATCATAAGTCCAGGCAAATGCAATATTGGGATTACTGCTGGCCATATTGCTAAACCCGGCGGACCCGTAGGGATCGTCAGCAGGTCGGGCACGTTGACGTATCAGGCACTTTACGAACTCAAACAAAAAGATATTGGAGTCACCACCTGTGTAGGTATAGGAGGAGACCCAGTCCCAGGCACTAGCTTCATTGACTGCTTAGAGGCCTTCGAAGCAGATCAAGAGACCAAAGCCATCATGATGATAGGTGAAATAGGCGGATCCGCAGAGGAAGAAGCTGCAGAATATATCAAAGACCATGTCACAAAACCGGTATCCAGCTACATAGCAGGAGTAACAGCTCCTCCGGGGAAGAAAATGGGACATGCGGGTGCAATTGTGTCCGGCGGGAAGGGAACAGCTAGTGCGAAAATGGAAGCATTAGAAGCAGCAGGAGTTAGAGTCGGAAACAACCCAACAGAAGCTGGCGAACTAATGGCTGAGATCGTAGCGACACTCTAATCTGGCGATCACGAAAAATAAAAAAGGTGTCCACATCATGTGCGTATAGGTGATAGGTTCAGCGCGTGCGCATAGCAGTACTTGCATCAGGTAGCGGAACAATACTCCAAGCAATGATTGAAGCTTCAATACCGATACAACTAGTTGTAACAGATAGAGAATGCACAGCAGAAAAGATAGCAACCCACAACAACATTACGCTTGTAAGAGTTGAACGAAATAGCTACGGAAAAGATTTCGATCGAGATACCTACACATGCGAAGTGCGAGATGCACTCATAGGAAACGAAATTGATCTTATTGCCATGGCAGGCTTCGGCACCATCTTAAACAAACCAATATACGATGACTTCTTCAACCGGATTCTCAACACACATCCATCCTTACTCCCCAGTTTCCCAGGTTGGCATGCAGTTGAAGACGCACTTGAATATGGAGTAAAAGTGACTGGTTGTACCGTGCATATTGCCACAGAAGAAGTTGATGCAGGACCAATACTCGCCCAAGAGCCAATCCCAGTACTCAAAGACGACACAAAAGAAACACTTCATGAGAGAATAAAGAAAGTGGAACGCCAACTGTACGTCGACACACTCAACAAAATCATTGCAACAAATGGACAAATAGAAAGAGACCAATGAAAGCTTTACTTTCCGTATTCGACAAAATCGGAATTGAAGAATTCGCAACTGGATTACACAATCTCGGTTGGGAACTCTTATCAAGCGGTGGGACAGCTAAACAAATAGCCGAGGCAGGAATCCCCGTCACCGACGTAGCTGATTACACCGGATCGCCAATCATGCTTGGTCATAGAGTTGTGACTCTCCACCCTAAAGTCCACGGCGGCATACTTGCTGACAGAGAAAACGAAGAACACCAACAGGATCTGATTGACAATGAAATTGAGACAATTGACCTTGTCGTCTGTAACTTATATCCCTTCCAAGCGGAGCCGAGTATTGAAAATATTGACATAGGTGGCCCTACAATGGTCAGAGCAGCAGCAAAGAATCATCAATATGTTGGAGTTATCGTAGATCCTGCGGATTATGACGTTGTGCTTGTCGAACTAACAAATGCAGGTTCCCTCTCATCTGGCACGAAGCAAATGTTGGCACGAAAAGCATTTGCCCACACTGCAGGTTATGACGCTGCGATCGTTAGTTGGATGGATGACACGGATCAGAGCAGTGACGCAGAGGATCAACTACCGGATTCGTTGCACCTGACTCTTGACCGTGTCCACGATCTTCGGTACGGAGAAAACCCACACCAAACTGGAGCACGCTATAAATTCACAAACAGTAGTGGGTGGTGGGACGAAGCAACCAAATTACACGGAAAAGAAATGAGCTATCTTAACTTATTCGATACAGAAGCTGCATGGAGGCTCGTGCACTCAATGGGTGATGAACCAACAGTTGCTATCATCAAGCACGCAAATCCCTGTGGCCTCGCAACCCACGACGACATCACAGAAGCATACGTACGCGCAAACGCGTGCGACCCCATATCGGCGTTCGGCGGAATTGTTGCAGTCAATAGAGAAGTCCCTTTGTCTTTAGCTGAAGCACTCTCAGAAGTATTCACAGAAGTAATTGTTGCACCCAGCTTTGACGAAGCAGCAATAACAAAACTCACTGAAAAGAAAAATATTAGAATCATTGAAGCAAACCCGCCAGGATCGCCCCTTTTTGATATGCGCTCGATTGACGGAGGATTCCTTGTTCAGACATCAGACAGAATCCAACTAGATCAAAATCAATGGGAAATAGTGACCAAAAGAGAACCAACGAACGAAGAATGGATTGACCTTAAGTTTGCCTGGCGCGCTGCTGCACGAGTGAGCTCTAACTGCATTGTCTTAGCTAAGGACAGACAAGCTCTTGGAATAGGCGCTGGTCAACAAAACAGAAGAGATGCCGGAGAAATTGCTGCCCAAAAAGCAGAAGGCAGGGCAGAAGGAGGAGCATGCGCCAGTGATGCGTTCTTCCCATTCACAGACGGGTTAGACGCAGCAATTAATGCTGGTTGCACCGCAGTTATTCAACCAGGAGGCTCTATTCGCGACCAAGAAGTGATTGAAGCCGCCAATAATGCAGGATTAGCAATGGTTTTCACAGGCGAAAGACATTTTAAGCACTAATAAAAGAGAAGTAATGCTCACGTTCGCCCCCTCACATCGCATGCTGTTAAGCACAACAATACTTTTGGTATCCGTCACCATTCTGCTAGGTGTCCTATTTCTGTTTTCCTCTACGGCATTATCAGAAGACAGTACTGAGGATTTATTATTCGGAACACATAAAGACATTATCTGTCCCGCTAATTATCAATCTGCCCCGTCGTCAGATGCCGGGACTGTTTGCCAAAAGAACACATATGTTTGCGACCCGACCAATTCACTTCAAAAATCTCAAACTGTTCAGCAGAATAGAAGTCAGTTCTTTTACATATGGATGTGCTTTCAGTACATAAAAGGATTACCACTAAATGGACAGACATCATGCCAAGCGATCAGAGCAAATATCTTCCGAAACTCAAACTGCTTTATAACCGTTCAACATAACTCAACATCACAAACACTGCCCCCAACGAGTTGTTCTATAAGGGGTTACGAAAAGTATGAATGCACCTTCCCTGATGCACAAGATAATAAATGGATACCAACCATCAATATTTCTGAACCTGACTCCGACAATCCCTTACTTACTCAATCATCATGCGTACCCTATGATTCATCTGGCCGCCCAGTACAAGCCACTCCTATCTACATAGAAACCTTTGAAAAAATGTGTAACGCAGCGAAAATTGATGGTCAAACCTTCTTGGTCACTAGCTCCTACAGAACTTTCACTCAACAACAAAACCTTTACTATTTATATGGATTCACTAGAGCAAATCGACCCGAGGAATCTAGACATACCCAAGGTCTCGCTGTAGACATTTCCAGTGGATCATGGGAATGGTTACACCAAATCGTTGGGTGTAAAAATACTGAATCCGATACGTTCAACTACCTTTCAGAACCAATATCCTTCAGAATATATACGAACGAATGTGGAGCTAACTCGGTTATTCTCCCTGTGAAACGCTCCCAACTCTATGGACTGTCACCTCTATGTGAAGATCTAAAAACAGATGTCCAATGGAATAATATAAGTGTTATTCGATGCAGCGGTTATCAGAAAAGTGGTCTTCGATATGAACCTTGGCATTTTGAACTTGATAGCACATTCAAAATACTTGACTAAGTCATGGATTATGAGAATTCAATCGATCAATAATATTGGAACAGATATAGCTACGTGACGTAGATCACCAATAGAGATATTTCGTGATTCTCAAGAACATGTAAACTGAAAATATGACCTTCAATGAAAATTCCGCTCCAAAATGGCAAGGCATCCATCATCTAGCAATGATCACACCAGACATGGATGAAACAGTTCGTTTCTATTGCGGAGTTCTCGGAATGCCCTTAGTGGCCACACTTCGAGCTGGCCCCATGAGGCATTATTTTTTTGAATTAGGACCTGGAAACACCATTGCGTTCTTTGAAGACCCTCGTGCCGTTACCTTCACCAAACCGGCCGGTCTAATGACCCGAACAGATCTTCAGTTCGATCATCTCTCATTCGCTTTACCCACCGAAGAGGACCTTAAATTACTCATAGCAAGACTCGAAAATGCTAACTGCGACATCACCACAATCGTTGATCACCAGATCATAAAATCTGTATACTTCCACGACAATAATGGAATTGCTCTTGAAGCATCATATTGGACCTTACCTGTAGAGGAATTAGGATTTAAACCTGATGATGAAATACTATTTGCTGACCCTCAGCCCGTACCAGCAGTCAATGAACTTGCAAACGGAACACTAACCGACATTCCAGAAACTAAATTCGCGTCATACTCATAGCAAAACCAGATTCAAACTAAATAATAAGATTTCCTGCCCCCCACGTGGCATTATCAAATTATGGTTGCGATCAAATTAGATGGTGAACAAGTTTCACTAGAGCTTAAAAGCGCTCTCAAACAGAGAATTTCTAAACTCCAAGAAATGTCAATCACACCAGGTTTAGGAACAATACTCGTAGGAGACGATGGGCCATCAAAAAACTATATTGCGATGAAACACCGAGATTGTAAAGAACTCGGAATGCACTCGGAAGAAATAAACCTTCCCGCATCCACAACCCAAGAAGAAATAGTCGAAGCCATCGAAACGTTCAATACCGATCCCCAAATACATGCCTTCATAATTCAGTACCCATTTCCGAGGGATCTCGACTATGAAACAGCCCTTCTCCATGTACTGCCAGAAAAGGATGCAGATGGGTTACATCCAGTCAACCTAGGTAAATTAGTGCAGGGAATCCCAGCTCCACTTGCTTGTACCCCTGCAGGAATACAATATTTGCTTGAACAATACGATGTTCCTATCAAAGGAAAACATGTCGTAATTGTCGGACGAGGCTTAACAATCGGTAGACCATTAGCAAATCTGTTATCTCTCAAAAGATCAAACGCTAACGCAACAGTAACCGTGACTCATACTGGGACGGAAGATATTAGTATTCACACAAAACAAGCTGATATTTTGATCGCGGCAGCTGGTTCACCCCACATGATCAAAGCAGACATGGTTAAACCTGGATCAGCGGTCGTAGCGGCAGGTGTGAGCTTCGAAGGGGAAAAACTACTTTCGGACGTCGCAGATGAAGTGGATCAAGTTGCTGGATGGTTATCACCAAGAATCGGGGGAGTAGGTCCCATGACAAGAGCATTCCTGATGGCAAACACGGTTCAAGCTGCAGAGAAAACCCTAGGTACCTTTTAGAGTTTTTTCCTTTGCATTTAAGTAACTCATCAGATTTCCTCTACAATCAGGCTATATGGCAGAAAAAATTACAATAAACGATGACCACACACTCAATGTCTCTGACAACCCGATAATTCCTTTCATTGAAGGTGATGGCACTGGAATAGATATCTGGCCCGCTGCAAAACTCGTTCTTGACGCAGCAGCAGGCAAGTACGGTCGAACAATTGAATGGATTGAAGTTCTCGCAGGAGAAAAGGCATTCAACGAAACCGGAGACTGGCTACCACAACAGACAGTTGACACTTTTGAAGAATACCTAATCGGTATCAAAGGACCACTCACAACCCCTATCGGAGGAGGCTTCAGAAGCCTCAATGTTGCGTTACGCCAACTGTTAGACCTCTACGTGTGCCTACGACCAGTCAGATGGTTTGAAGGCGTGCCTTCACCGGTCAAACAACCAGAACTTGTTGACATGGTTATCTTCAGAGAAAATACAGAAGATATCTATGCAGGAATAGAAGCTGAAGCCGGTTCACCCGAGGCAGAAACAATTCGTGAGATGATCAAAGAAGTTTTCGGAAGAGAAATAAGTGAAGATTCAGGATTAGGAATAAAACCTGTCTCGCGAACAGGTTCACAACGGCTTCAACGAGCAGCAATCAAATACGCTGTTGAACGCGGACGGAAAAACATTCATTGGGTTCATAAAGGCAACATCATGAAGTACACAGAAGGAGCATTCCAAAAGTGGGGATATGAGCTTGTCAAAGAAGAATTTGATGATGTGGCTGTAGGTTGGGACGACTGCGGAGGAGACCCCGGTGACAAAATTCTTGTCCAAGACGCAATTGCTGATATCGCACTTCAGCAGGTTTTAACTAGACCAGCAGAGTTCGATGTAATCGCAACGATGAATCTCAACGGTGATTACCTATCCGATGCTCTCGCCGCACAAGTAGGAGGAATAGGAATAGCTCCAGGAGCCAACATCAACTACGTCACAGGACACGGCATCTTTGAAGCAACCCACGGAACGGCTCCTAAATACGCCGGTCAAGACAAAGTCAATCCATCATCTGTTCTTCTTTCCGGAGTGCTCATGTTTGAGCATCTTGGTTGGAGAGACGCAGCAGATGACATTATTAAAGCTGTTGAGCAAACAATTGGTGAAAAGATCGTCACATACGACTTTGCCAGATTGATGGATGGAGCGACAGAAGTGAAATGCTCTGAATTTGCCTCAGCGATTGTGGATAGACTTTAAACCCCAACCCTAAGACGATTAAATTCCTCTAGGAATTAATGTCTCAAGATCTATAAAGCCTCAGGTGGCTAATACATGCAACCACCAATTACACAACTTGAAGGTTCCGATAGTAATCAGTTCAGGCGTGGACTTAAACTCATATCTAGATCACTAAAGCTTCGCCCTTTCTCACACGCAATTGCAATTACTGGAGCGTGCCTCTTCTCCATCGCAGCCGTGGTTCTGACGCGCGTCCTCGGTTACGCGACCGATGATGTAATCATCCCTAACTTGGATAACAATTCATTGGATAAACGAGACCTCTGGCTCGCTTTCACCTTGATTATTGCCGTAGGCCTAGCACGAGGCCTCGGCGCTTTTTTGCGACGCTATTTTCTAGCAGGAGCTCGCTATGGAACAGAGCTTTACTGGCGACGTCAACTTTTTAATCAATACCTTGATTTACCAATGTCTTTCCATAGAAAGAAATCTCCCGGTGAGCTCCTTGCCCATGCCGATAATGACATGATGATTGCTTCGCTCGCTTTGATGCCTCTCGCATTTACTATCGGAACATTCTTTCTCACCATTGTCGCGTTAGTCAACCTATTCCTTATCCACCCAGCCATAGCGCTAATAGCATTAGTGCTATTTCCATTGTTAGCAGCAATGAATAAATCCTACTCTCAAAGAGTTGTTGCGCCTGCATCTTCAGTTCAGGAGGCGGTAGGGAATACCTCATCATTAGTACATGAAAGCTTCGATGGAATATTAGTTGTTAAATCTCTTGGTCGAGGAGATCAAGAAGTAGAACGACTACGAGAATCTGCTGAAAAAATCCGGAAGCATCGGATAAGCGTCGGTCGACTACGAGCAATTTTTGAACCAGCCATCTATGCGCTCCCAAATCTTGGTGTGATAGCGCTCTTGATGATCGGAACATGGCTAATTGATAAAGGCTCACTTACAATTGGAGAACTTGTCAGCGCAATCGCACTCTTTGGAATACTCGCATTTCCAGTCAGAATAGCTGGAATATTTTTTGAAGAACTTCCTCGATCAGTTGTCGCTCTGGACAGAATCGACGAAGTTCTAAACCTAGAATCATCTCAACACCAGCATCAGGGAACGAAAGCAATCAGTTCAGAGCCAAGTACGTTACGTATAGAAAATGTTGAAGCTAGATATGACGACCAACTTATCCTCAATAACATCAGCTTCTCAGTAGAAAGTGGGGAGGTTGTTGCACTCGTAGGCCCTACTGGAGTAGGAAAATCCACAATCGCAGACTTAGTCGGAAGCTTACAACAGCCAACATCAGGGAATATATATCTCTCGAATACACTACTTAACGATATAAAACCCTCCGACAGGACAAAGACATTAACTATCGCTTTCCAAGAGTCATTCTTGTTCGCTGATACGGTGAAAGAAAATATCCTTCTGGGCAGGCAATTCACAGATCGTGAATTGCAAGAGGCAATAGAGATCGCTCAGGCTAACGATTTCATCTCACATCTTCCTGATGGACTAGATACGCAACTAGGAGAGCGAGGCGTCACACTATCAGGTGGGCAACGTCAACGTGTCACTTTGGCGCGAGCACTGATAGGTAATCCACAAATCATTTTCTTAGATGATTCAACCTCCTCAGTTGACCCAGTTATTGAAAAGCGGATCCTAGATGGGCTGAGGACCCGAAAAAATATAAGCCTTGTTATTGTCGCTCACCGTTTATCAACAATAAAACTCGCTGACAGAGTCATCTTTCTTAATAACGGTGTAATTGAGGGAACAGGCTCTCACCAAGAATTGATGCGGTTAGAAGCGTATGCATCGCTTGCAAAGGCATATGAAAAAGCAGGAGTGGACTCATGAGCCAATCCCGCCATTCACGAAGAAATACTAGAGGTGAAATTTCATTTCAAAAGAGCGAAGCGGCCTCATTGAGCGAAGGAGAGAATGAGGAAAAGACTGGCGCTTTGGTAGTTCTGAGGAGGGGATTACAAGTAAGCCCTGAGTTACGGACTGGAGCTGGTCTCACAGTACTTATGGCCTTAATAGTTGCAAGCGGATCTTTAGCTATTCCAGTCTTAATCCAACAGATCTTAGACCAGGGACTTCGCGGAGAAGATGGTCTCCGTTCAAACTTCATTTATATTTCATGTGCAATTGCCTTCTTTATCGTTTCTTTCGTGATTTTCGCCCAACGCGCTACTTATAACCGTCTCGTTAGGGTCGCTGAAACAACTATTCTCGAACTCAGAGTTAGGGTTTTCCGACATCTTCATCGCCTCAGCCTTGCCGACCATCAAGAGTCAAGAAAAGGGATTCTCACAGCAAGAGTAACAAGTGATATTGAAACTCTCTCTCAATTCGCGCAGTGGGGAGCAATCGCTTGGATAGTTGATTCAGTCATAATCGTTGGGACACTCACTGTCATGGCTATATACAGTTGGCAACTGACATTAGTTGTGATTGCAATTTATCTCCCCATCATTCCCATACTGAAAGCAATCCAACAACAACAATTTCTCAAATATAGAGAAGTGCGCGAGGCAGTATCGGAGACACTTGGGCAGGCTTCCGAAGCAGTTACAGCCGCCCCGGTAATTCGCTCATACGGATACCAGAGTTCAATTCGGTCAAAGTTAGAAATGGCTAATCAAAACCAGTACCGGCGCCAAATAAAGGCACATAAATTCTTCGCTTTACTTGCGCCAGTTATGGACACATTCAGTGCTTTATCTATTGCTGGGGTCATAGTCGCCGGGTCTTACCTTGGGCCTGATATGGGGCTCACATCAGGAGAAATGATCGCTTTTGTATTCCTAACAACAATTCTGATCGCACCAATATGGGAGTTGGGGGAAGTCCTCGATCAAACACAGACAGCCTTAGCTGGATGGTGGAAAATACTTTCTGTTCTCGACGTTCCAATAGAAGTTCACGAACCTGAGAGCGGCGAAAAACTGAGACCCGGAGCCGTAGAGATAGAAGCCAGTAATATCAATTTTAGATACCGCACGGGAAGCCAAATTCTCAGTGACGTAAGCATTCGTATACCTGCTGGAACAAACGTTGCTGTCGTTGGAGAAACAGGCTCAGGAAAAACAACGTTCGTAAAGCTACTAGCACGCATAGCTGACCCTACAAACGGGCAGATAACTATCAATGGTGTGCCAATTCACGAAATAGATGCTGAATCACGGCACACATCCATACAAATGGTTCCACAAGACGGGTTTCTCTTTGATCAAACAATAAGAGAAAATGTTGCGTTTGGTAAACCAGATGCAAGTAAAGAAGAAATTCAAACAGCATTTCAGTCTTTAGGTCTCACTGATTGGCTCAATAAACTTCCAGAGGGTATGGACACACAAACAGGTTCAAGAGGTGAAAGAATTTCAGTAGGTGAACGCCAACTCGTTGCACTTGCACGCGCTCAACTAGCAAACCCCGGTCTTCTCATCCTTGATGAAGCAACTAGTGCAGTTGACCCCGAAACAGAAGTCGCGCTCGTCAGTGCCTTAGAGCGTTTATCTCAAGGACGTACAACAATATCGGTTGCTCACCGTTTGAGCACGGCAGAAAAAGCAGACCTTATAATCGTTTTTGATCAGGGGAAAATTGTTGAAACAGGGACCCATCAAGAACTATCAACACAAAACGGAATTTATGCAGACTTGCACAATACGTGGATGGGTAATACCCAAACTATATAGATAAAACTTTCCGCAACTCCTTGAGGATTAGCCAAAGGGTATCAAGTTTTAGGTAGTCTCTTGATGAACTTAAAGAGGTTGATATGAGTAAAACACCTGTACACGTAACCGTAACTGGAGCAGCAGGACAAATTGGCTACGCACTGCTTTTTAGAATCGCAAGCGGGCAAATGCTTGGTGCTGACCAACCAGTAGTCCTTCGTCTATTGGAAATTACCCCAGCGCTAGGGGCTCTGGATGGAGTTCATATGGAACTTGACGACTGTGCCTTTCCGCTGCTTGATGGGGTTGTTAAAACAGATGACGCGAATGTCGCGTTTGCTGAGAGCAATTATGGTCTGTTAGTAGGAGCAATGCCACGAAGAGACGGTATGGAACGAGCTGACCTCTTGGAGGCTAATGGAGGAATTTTCGGCCCACAAGGCAAAGCGATTGCAGAAAATGCTAACGAAAATATTAAGGTTCTCGTAGTCGGAAATCCAGCAAACACAAATGCTTTAATAGCGCAAGCCTCTGCTTCGGGGATAAACCCAAGACAATTTACGGCTATGACACGACTTGACCATAATCGTGCGCAAACTCAAGTTGCTTCGAAGTTGGGTGTTCCAGTCAGTGACGTGAAAAGAATGACAATATGGGGAAATCATTCAGCAACCCAATACCCAGATCTTTTCAATTGTGAAGTTAATGGAAAATCTGTGGCGAACACAATAAACGACCAGCAATGGCTGGAAAATGATTTTATTCCAACCGTGCAACAAAGAGGCGCAGCAATAATTAAGGCCAGAGGAGCCTCATCAGCGGCTTCCGCCGCCAATGCAGCTATCGATCATATGCGTGATTGGACACTCGGAACACCCGAAGGCGATTGGGTATCAATGGCTATCCCATCTGATGGTAGTTACGGTATTCCTGAGGGAATTATTTCCTCTTTCCCAGTCATCTGTAAAGATGGCGATTATGAAATTGTTCAAGGGTTAGGAATTGACGATTTCAGTCGCGGTAGAATTAACACTTCAGCAGATGAACTTGTCTCTGAACGAGAAACAGTTGCCAGCCTAGGACTTATTTAAAAACTACTTTTGCGTGAAGCTCGGGAATGCTTCTATCAATCGCTCTACCGCACCAGACAATCGAAGCAACCCTTTCAGAAAAGCTTCCTCGGTAGTCAACTCCCCTCTGTGAATCAAAACTGCAGTTTCTTTATTCAAACTAAAGACAACATCTGGTGATTCGGCTGCTCCACTAGATGTTTTTGTTGTTGCTCCGATCACACAGTAAAAGCCTTCAATGCTGCCATCAGAATTAGCAACTTCGTATTGGATGGTTAACTCTTCTTCAAGATTTGGCGAAACATATAACAAAAGATTGTTTTGGAGCTCAGACACCCACTCCACTTCATCAATTCCCATATTTAAGATTATCCCTACATCCTGCAAGTCGTATGGCTTCAGGTACCAAATCAATGACAGCAGGAGACTCTCCTATGAATTCACCATCAGCCCATAAACCTAAGCCTGCGGTCTCAATCACAATTCGTTTTCCATCTAACCCTTCAACTTTGGGATGGCTCATATGCGAACCGCTAAACACTCTCCTAAAGAAACGCAATAATTCAAAAGGTCCTACCTTCGATACAAGGGTTAAATTAGCGATCCCATCAAACGGGTTTGCCGTAGGTGCAATTTTCATTCCACCTCCAAAATCGCTGGTATTGGCAATATTCCACAATGAAATTTCACGTTCAAAGGGAATGTCATCTATTGAAAAATTCACAAATTGACTAGATAGCGAACGCAGAGATGCCAAGGTTGAAACTGTATATCGACTCGGACCAGTCGGCCATCGCATTCCTTCAGCACGCACATTCACATCACTGGAAAAACCAAAAGTCATAACAGACGCAACCCACCGGTCATTCACTTTTAATAAATCAATCGAGATGGGCTCTTCTAATGATGCCGTAACTGCTTTTTCAATACCTTTAGGAATTGCTAATGCTCTGCAAAAATCATTACCCGTCCCTATTGGGATAATTCCCAATACGGTCTCCGTTGTTGCAATCGATTGGATGGCGTGGTGAATAATCCCATCACCACCAGCCACAATTATCCTCTCCGCACCCTGATCAACAAGTTGCTGTAAATTATGCTTTACTTCCTCTAGTGTTTCACCAGGTACGAGTGCATAGTCAACATCCGACTCTTCTAGATAGCGGAAGATCAAACTCGCAGCTTTTGCCCCTTTCCCACGTCTTGCTAACTGGTTAATCAATAAGTGAATCACTAATCACTCCGACTTAGATTCCAAATAAAAATTACAATAATGAAACCAGTCAGTCCAAATACTACCGGCCATACGAGAGTTCCAAAAGAGTCAGGCCATGCAAGCGCTGAACCCTCAACGACTTCATTTTCTTCTCCGCTGATAACTCCCACACCATTGGGCCACGGCCAGATTACGCGAAGGCTTCCAATCATAAGTCCAATGAGAAGAGCTAAAACAGAATCACGATAATTTCTTAAAATCCAATTTAATAACCGCGCAGATAAACTCAGCGACAAGACTGCTCCAAGACCGAAAACCAAAAGTTTTCCTACTAATCGCTCATTCACAGCTTCTATCAAAGACCCATACATACCAATCATCAGTAGAAAAAATGACCCTGATATTCCCGGAAGTATCATCGCACTAATCGCAATCGCGCCGGAAAAGAAAAAAACTAATAAGCTTGGCTCTTGCACCGGGCCTGCACGAACTCCAAGTAAGACGAACACTCCAATTCCCGTCGCAACACCCAATACAACGCGAGAAGGATTCCAAGTATCCACCATGAATCCGGCAACAACAACTGATGCTAAAACAAGTCCGAAAAATAATCCCGCTATCGAAGTCGGGTGATTCTCAAGGAGGCGTTCAATGATTTGAGCTAATGAAACGAAAGCAATAATGATTCCAGATAAGAGAGACAACAAAAAATGCCACTCTATAAATAGGAAAGACCGCTTCATCTCGACCCTATCAATTCGCATTATCGAGATAACCAAGTCTGTGCAGTGCTGGATATTTTGGAGAAGGCGCTCGTAAATTCCTAGCAATAGAGCTATTGTCCCACCTGATACACCAGGGACAGCATCTGCTGCACCCATGAAAGAACCACGTAACACGTTACGCAATATCTCCCTAAATGCAGATTTCTTTTCAATCATGGCCACCCATCAAGATGATAGAACCCAATACAGTTTTGGAGAGATATAGCAGTGCCTTTCTGCTTCATTCTCAAATAAGACATGAATTTAATGAAAGTCTGACTTTCTAGCTATTGTGATATTGGAGTTTCTATGTTGCGAAGCAATTCAAGTGAAGATATGAGTAAAGGCGACGAATACCTTTTGAACCTTTTTCTCACCGATGAGGGAATAGCTGACCCTGCTATTTGGTATAAAAAGCTAAGAGATGAATCACCAGTTTTTAGAAGTTCTTCAGGAGCGATCTTCCTTTCACGTTATGAGGATTGCAGGATCGTTTTTCGCGATAACCGACTAGGGAAAGATACTCGAGATGGTCCAGGAGGTACTGCTTTACCAAGAGAAGAATCTGAAGAAATCCGAGCCTATCGGGAACAAATTAGCGCAAATAGAGGTGACTCTTCCCCATCTATGCTTTTTCTTAACCCTCCTGATCATACTCGGCTCCGAGGATTAGTAAGCAGGGCCTTTACTCCACGACGCGTTGAATCAATGCGTGAAAGTATTCAAGAACTTACTGAAGACTGTCTTGACAATCTTGCAGACGTTGGTGAGGGAGACGCAATGGAAATTCTTGGTTTCCTTCCAGTCAATGTCATAGGTGAACTAGTCGGAGTGCCACGTTCAGATTGGGAATACTTCAGACCTTTAGTCACCGCGGGTGTTGCATCTCTTGAGGCAGCACCTTCTTTGGAAGAACTCAAAGCATCTACAGCGGCTTTTACAGAAATGGGAGAATATTTCACCACACTCCTTCAGGAACGCAAATCAGACCCAAAGGACGACCTTATGTCAGCCCTCATAGCGGTAGAGGAAAGTGGTGATCGTATCTCAGAAGCCGAGGTCGTAAGTACAGTGATTCTTTTATTTGCCGCAGGTATGGAAACAACACAAAACCTTATCGGAAATGGATTAGGTGCTCTTTTCGCACACCCAGATCAAATGGACTTGTTATGGAATAACCAGGAATATGTTGAATCTGCGGTTGACGAGATGCTTCGTTGGGATAGCCCTGTGCAATTGGACGGTCGAACAGCTCTAGAAGATGCCGAAATACCCGATCTAAAACTACCAAAAGGAAGCCAAATCGTTACTCTCATTGGTGCAGCTAACCGTGATCCAGCAAGATTCACTAATCCAGATGATTTCCAAATCCAGCGAAATGAGGGTCAACCGCTCAGTTTTGCTTCAGGTATTCATTATTGTTTAGGGGCTAATCTTGCTCGGACAGAGGGCCAAGAAATGTTTAATGGTTTAATCAGACGGTTTAAAACCATTGAACAAGCTGGAAATTTAAAACAACGTGGACGACTCACACTGCGAGGTTACGAGGCAGTCCCAGTGAAAGTAACATCGCGATGAATAATTCAGAAGAGTTATGGGACAAACGTTACAGCGATAATCCGCTTCTGAACCCTCCCTCGGAGTTTCTCGAAGTATTTGAACAATATCTGCCAACTCACGGGACCTGTATAGATATAGCGGGAGGGAATGGAAGAAATGCTCTTTGGTTTGCTAAGAAAGGCTACTCAACGTCTGTCATTGATATCAGTTCAGTTGCCCTTAATCAGGCAGCAAAGAGCGCTCAATCTCAAAACGTGGAACTTGAATGTATCCACTGGGATATCGAGAAGCACCTTCTTCCTCCAGAACGAAAATGGGATATAGCGCTCCTTACCCTTTTCCTAAATAGAGGGATTTTGCAAACAGCGAACGAGTATCTAGCTCCACAAGGAGTACTCTTGTTCGCTCAACCCACCGAGAAAAACTTAGAACGACACCAACATCCAAGCGAGCGCTTCCTGCTTGGCTCTTCAGAAATATTTGAAATAAGCGAGAGTCTTTCCAGTATGGAAATCCTTCATGTAGATGAGGGATGGCGAGAATCCGGAAGACACGAAGCGTGGCTTGTTTGTAAGAAAAT
>CETH01183070.1_pt1 | contig 38504 bp, 36 predicted proteins | sample 361461 | NCBI WGS metagenome assembly CETH01 (sample SAMEA2622695, study PRJEB7988) | marine metagenome | isolation source: saline water (ENVO:00002010), including
CGGAATCATAATCCGGGTGTCCGGGGTTCGAGTCCCTGCGCCGCCACAAGATTGGATTTAAATATGATTGTTTATGAGGTAAATCTTTCAGTGAATGGTTCTATATATGATGAATATAGGAAATGGCTGAAGAATCATATTGAAAAAATGCTTACCTTTAAAGGTTTTTATAAATACAAGATGTACACGGTATCTTCTGATTGTTTAAATCAAAAAGAAATATGCATTCATTATTACATTGAATCATTAGAAGATTTGGAATATTATTTTGATAATTATGCAGAAAAAATGAGATTAGAAGGGATAGAATTATTTAAAAATAATTTCAGTGCATCAAGGAGAATATTATCAGTTTTAAAATAATTATATTATTTCTTTTATTTTCATGTTCATCTTATAAAGTTTTTGATAAATCTTATTATGATAGTGGTAATATCAGATATAAAATAGAAAAGAAAAATGATAAGTTAAATGGGGTATCAAAGTATTGGAGCGATGAGGGGTATTTGATTAATGAGGTTGAATATCTGAATGGACTTTTACATGGGGAATGGAAAGAATACTATCCATCAGGAAAAATAAAATCAATCACTCAATATGAATTTGATAAAAAACATGGGGTACAGACTACTTATTATTTAAATGGGATAAAAAAAAGTGAAATATCTTTTATTGAAGGAAAACAATCTTCAGAAAAAATAAGATGGACTGTAACAGGTATGCTCATAGAATAAGCATATTACGTAATTATAATATGAATTTCGTTTATGTCCCACAAAATGTTTTGTATGATTCATCAAAACCTTCTGGAGTTATTTGAAGCTCATCATGTTTTATATCGTAATTATATGTTTGAGACATTGAATTCAATAAATTATCAAATTCTTCTTTATCCCCATTTATAGCATTTTTTAAAGCTGATTCAACTAAATGATTTCTAGGTATGTAAATTGGATTATTGCTTTGCATTATCTGATAACTATTTTTTTCATTTTTAATTCTTTTTTCCCATTGTTTTTTCCAAATATTAAAATCATTAGATGTAGATAAAGAGTCTATATATGATTTATCTAATGTTAAAGCTGCAAATGTATTCGTATAATCTGCTTTATAGGATTCCATTAATGTAAGCAAATTCTTAATTAAAAACTTATCTTCTTCAATAGGTTTTGTGATTCCTATTTTTTTATACATCATTTCACACCATTTGTTTGAATATATAATAGGAAATTGATCTAAAACATCTTGAACTAATTGTACTGCTCTATCTTTATCCTTTGAAATAAATGGGAGGATAGTTCCTGCAAGTATATTTAAATTCCAATAAGCAATCTTATGTTGATTACCAAAGGCGTATCTGCCATGTCTATCAATAGAACTAAAAACAGTTTTTGGATCATATGTATTTATAAATGCGCAAGGGCCATAATCAATTGTTTCTCCTGAAATACTCATGTTGTCTGTATTCATTACACCATGAATAAAACCAACTCTAATCCAGTCTACAATTAAATCTATCTGTTTTTCCATAGTTATTTTTAATAATTCAAGATAAGGTGATTTATTATTTAATATTTGTGGATAGTGCCTATTTATAACATAGTTAATAAAACTTTGAAAATCTTTAATTGAACAAAAATGTCTTCCATACTCAAAAGTTCCAACTCTAATATGACTAGATGCAATTCGAGTTAAAATGCCACCATTGTTAACTGACTCTCTATAGATTTTTTCTCCAGTATCGATTACTGCAAGACTCCTACTTGTTGGTACTCTTAGAAGGTGCATTGACTCACTTATGATATATTCTCTCAACATTGAACTTAATGTTGCTCTACCATCACCTGATCTAGAGTAGGATGTTTTTCCAGCTCCTTTTAATTGAATATCATATATTTTATTATTTAAATCTTTTTTTTCACCTAAGAGTATTGCTCTGCCATCCCCAAGCATTGTGAAATGCCCAAATTGATGTCCTGCATAAGCTTGAGCAATAGGGATTGAATCTTCAGGTAATTTGTTACCAGAAAAGTAATTAGTGATTAATGTATCATTATTTAAAAATTCTAGATTTAGCTTTTTTGCTAAAATATTATTGAAATAAATAATCTTAGGGTTTGGAACTGGTGTTGGCTGGATTTTTTGATAAAAGCAATCAGGTAAATTTAAATAAGTATTTTTAAGGTTCCACTTCTTATTACTTTCCATAAGTCTTTAATTAATTTATTTTTGCAAATAAATTAATTAGATTTGTTCCTTTAAGAGAAGGATCTTTGGTTGTTTTTACATTATAGCCTAGATTAATTAGTTTTTTACTTATATATTCAAATCTTCCATGTATATCATTCACTTCTATAACTATTTGTTTGATAATATTCCAATCTTTAGATGCTATTCCTTTAATTACATTTAATTCATTTCCTTCACAATCAATTTTAAGTAAATTGATTTTTGATATTTGATTTTCTTTTATTACGTTAGATAAAGTCTTAATTGAACATGTTGTGTTAATTGGGTTTTTGATTAAATTATTTATTATATATGGATAAATAAATTTAGGAATCAAATTTGCCCACCACCATTTTTTTGGAGCATGATGCAAGCTTCCTTCTAAAGCTAAAAGCAGTTGTTCTTTAGACTGAACTATTTCATTTTTTGAACTAGACAATGCAGGACTATTGGGAAAATACTGAAATTGTTCCTCTCCATTTTTATCTGATATTCCATAATTGTAAGTTTTGAATTTTTTATTTTGACTTAAAATAGAATTCTGTTTTAATACATCATAAATATTTTTTATAGGTTCAAAGGCAAAAATTTCAATGGTTTTATATTTTTTAGATAATTCTAATCCAAAAATTCCAATATTTGCACCAATGTCAATTATAGTATCACCTTCTTTAATAGTTATATAATCATCAAAATAACCTTCTATATGTTCCTCTAACATTTGAGCTTCTTTTCGATTTATACAATATACTTTATATCCATCTGAAAGAGTTGTTTTTTTCATTATTTTATATATAAATCTGTAATAGTTTTATTTAGTATTTCAGCAGTATTTGCAAAAGTCTCAGATAAAGTAGGATGAGGGTGTATTGTCTTTGCTATATCATTAATGGTTGCGTTTAATTCTATTGCTAATGTAGCTTCGCTAATTAACTCTCCAGCATTTATACCTACAATTCCAACTCCTAATACTTGAGAACTATCTTTTGAAGATAAAATTTTTGTTTTTCCATTTGAACTATTAGTCGCTATAGCTCTTCCACTTGCAGACCAAGGAAAAATTGCTTTATTATATTGAATATTATTATTTTTAAGTTCATTCTCAGTATAACCCACCCAAGCAATTTCTGGGTTTGTATAAATTACTGAAGGGATTGCTTTTGGTTCAAAAGAGGCATTTAATCCAGCTATATTTTCAGCAGCTACTTTTCCTTCATGTGTAGCTTTATGTGCTAACATAGGGTTTCCTGTAATATCTCCTATTGCGTATATATTGGGAATAATAGTTCTTCTTTTTTTATTAACAGGAATAAATCCTTTTTTATCTAATCTTATCCCAGCCTTTTCTAAATTTAAAGAATAGGTATTGGGAGTTCTACCTATACAGAGCAAGACAATATCGTAAGTATCTTTATATAATTTATTATTATTTTTAAATGTTACAACAATATGGTCTTTATCAGGCTTTAAATCTTTAACTTCAGTAGATAAATATATATGTTCAAATTTATTTTTGAGAGTTTGATGTAATGTCTTAACTAAATCTTGATCTGCCATAGATAATAGTTCTGGGAAAAATTCGGCTATAGTAATCTTACTTCCAAATGAAGAATACGCAGTTCCAAGTTCCAAACCTATATAACCTCCTCCAATAACAAGCATCCTTTTTGGTATTTTATTTAAAGATAGTGCTTTAGTTGAGCTAATGATTCTAGGATGGTTTATATTTAAATTATTTATTATTGATGGGGAAGACCCTGTTGCTATTATACAATGTGAAAAAATTATATTGATATTTTTTTTTTGTATATCTTGTACTAATAGTTTATCAGCTGATAAAAAAGTAGCTTTACCATTAATAATTTTAATTTTTCTTTGTTTTGCTAGAGACTTTATTCCAGAACTTAAATTATTTATAATTGTATCTTTCCATGAATTTATTTTCTCAAAATTAATAGATAATTTCTGAAAGTTGAGCCCTATATCTTTAACTTCTTTAGCCTCTTCTACAATTTTAGATAAATGTAGATAAGCTTTTGAAGGAATACACCCTCTGTTAAGGCATACTCCTCCCAGTTTTTGATTTTTATCAATCAGAATAACATTTAGGCCTAAATCAGAGGCACGGAATGCTGCCGTGTAGCCTCCTGGACCTGATCCGATAACTACTAAATCAGCTTTTATATAATTTTTATTTTTATCCAAAATTCAGTTAAAGTTTTTCTGGAGATAGTATTAAAGTAGAAAACATTTTTGTAAATTTTGCTGCATCTGCACCATTAATAACTCTATGATCATATGATAGTGATAGAGGTAGAATTTTCCTAGGTATAAATTTATTTTTAATTAATATAGGCTTTATTGCAATTTCTGATATTCCTAGTATGGCAACTTCAGGAGGGTTTATTATAGGTGTAAAAAATTTGCCTCCAATATTTCCTAAGCTAGATATAGTAAAGCATCCTCCAGACATATCTTCAATTGTAAGCTCTTTATTTCTAGCTTTATTTATTAATTGATTAAATTCTATTGTGATTTTTTTTATAGACTTTTTATCTACATTTTTTATAACAGGAACGACTAAACCTTCTTTTGTGTTTACTGCAAATCCAATATTGCAGTAATACTTTTGAATGATGGATTTTTGATCTGTATTAAGTGATGAATTGAATATTTTTAACTCTTCTAATATGTAAGATGCAGCTTTTATAAAAAATGGTATATAAGAAACCTTTGAAAGTTCATTTTTATTTATTTTTTTTAATAATTTTATTAGCTTATAAAGATTTGTCACATCTGATTCATCAAACTGGGTTACATGAGGAATAGAATCCCAAGAATTATAAAGTCTTTCACCTGTTTTTATTTGATTTGCAGTTAATTTGATTTCTTCAATTAAACCCCATTTTGATAAGTTATCTGAAATATTTTTTTTGTTTTCATTATTGCTATTATTTTTTTCAATATGTTTGTATAAATCATTTTTTGAAATTCTATTTTTATTATTATCTTTTTTTATTTCATTAATATCAATACCCAATTTTTTTGCTTCTTTTTTTACTATTGGGGTTGCATGGATACTTTCAGTCGATAAATTTTCTTTTTTAGGATTTATATCATTTTCATTTGTTGTTCTTGCTATATTTTGATTATCATCTTCAGCAGTATAAGTGATTTTTTGTTCATCATTTTTATCTATTATCATAATAGCTTGTCCTGGTGAAATTAAATCTCCTTCTTTTACTAAAATATCTTTGATTACACAATCACAATCAATAGGGATTTCCATTGAAGCCTTATCTGTCTCAACTAGCAAAACAGGAGTATCCTTAGTTACTTTATCTTCTTTTTTAATAAGTACTTCAGTGATAGACATTGTATCAATGCCTTCACCTATATTTGGTAGAATAAATTTCATAATTATATGATTGTTATTAAAAATTAAAATTAAATATAATAATATTACACCTTATTTGGATTAGGTTTATTGTAATCAATATTATATTTCTTTATACATTCAGAAATTTGTTTTTTATTTATAATATTTTCCATAGCTAATTTATCTAATGCATATAAAATAATGTAGTATTTATTAACTTCAAAAAAATCACGAAGTTTTTCTCTTGTATCACTTCTTCCAAATCCATCTGTTCCAAGTGCAACAAATGGGCATCTGATGTATGGAGCTATTTGCTCTGCTACTAGTTTAACATAATCACTTATCGCTACAACAGGCCCATTGTCTGGAGTAATCATTTCTTCTAAAAAAGATTTTTTAGGTTTTGAGTTAGGATGAAGAATATTCCAACGTCTTACATCTTCAGCTTCTTTATGAAGTTCAGAGTAGCTTGTTACACTCCATACTGTAGAATCAATACCCCAATCTTTTTCTAATAATTTAGAAGCAGCAAGTGCTTCATTTAACATTGGTCCAGAAGCTAATAGCTGAACTTTCTTTTTTATATTTTTTTTCTTTGATGGCTTTATTTTATATATCCCTTTTATAATTCCTGTTGAAACAGTATTATCTAAAATAGGTGGGTGAATATAATTTTCATTTTCCAATGTTATATAATAAAGTACATCGTTTTGCCATTCATACATTTCTTTTAAACCATAATGAATTATTGTAGCTATTTCATAAGAATATGCTGGATCATATGCTTTTAAATTTGGTATTGATGAAGCCATTAAATGACTGTGTCCATCTTGATGCTGTAATCCTTCTCCTGCTAACGTAGTTTTACCTGCTGTTCCTCCTATTAGAAATCCTTTTGTTCTCATATCTGAAGCTGCCCAGATGAAATCTCCAACTCTTTGAAATCCAAACATAGAGTAATATATAAAAAACGGAATTAGATTAACATTATAGTTCGAATAGGATGTACCTGCTGCAATAAATGAAGATATACCACCAGCTTCACTTATCCCTTCTTCTAGAATTTGTCCATTGGTAGCTTCTTTGTAGAATAAAAACTGATTTGAATCTACGGGGTCATATTTTTGTCCAGAATGTGAATATATACCAAGCTCTCGAAATAAAGGATCTATACCAAAAGTTCTTGCTTCATCAGGTATTATGGGAACTATATTTTGACCAATTTGCTTATCTTTAGAAATGATTGCTAATAACCTTACAAAAGCCATAGTAGTTGATACTTTTCTATTATCTGAACCTTGTAATAACTCATTAAAAATACTAATGTCTGGAATTTGTAATGATGGACATCGCATATTACGTGCAGGTAAAAAACCACCTAATTGCTTACGCATTTTCTTTGTATAAACTACTTCTTCACTTTTATCATTTGGTTTATAAAAGGGAGCTTTTATACAATCTTCATCATTTATAGGTATATTAAAATGCGTCCTGAATTGTAATAGTTCATTTTCGTTTAATTTTTTTTGTTGATGAGTTATATTTCTTCCTTCTCCAGCTTCTCCTAAGCCATATCCTTTAACTGTTTGTGCAAGAATAACAGTAGGTTGTTTCTTATGATTAATTGCTTCATAATATGCAGCATATACTTTTGCAGGATCATGTCCTCCAACTCGTAAATTTTCTAATTCTTGATCTGTTAAATGGCTTACTAATTTTAATAATTCAGGATTCGCCCCCCAAAAATGTTCTCTGAAATACTTTCCTCCTTCTACAATATATTTTAGAAAATCTCCATCTACACACTCATCAAGTCGTGCCTGTATTAAATTTTTCTTATCATTCTCAAATAAATTATCCCAATCAGAACCCCATAATACTTTGATTACATTCCATCCAGCGCCTCTAAATGCCCCTTCTAATTCTTGTACTATTTTACCATTTCCTCTAACAGGACCATCAAGCCTTTGCAAATTGCAATTAATAACAAATATTAAGTTATCTAATTGCTCTCGAGCTGCTAAAGTTAAGGCTCCTAATGATTCAGGTTCATCCATTTCTCCATCACCTAAGAAGGCCCAAATCTTTTTTTCTTTATTATCTATTATTCCTCTATCATTTAAATAGTGCATAAAACGAGCTTGATATATTGCCATAATAGGACCGAGCCCCATAGATACAGTAGCAAATTGCCAATAATCAGGCATTAGCCAAGGGTGAGGATAGGAAGACAATCCTTTTTTATTAATTTCTTGTCTGAAATTTTTTAGTGTATTTTTATTTATTCGGCCCTCTAAAAATGATCTTGAATATATCCCAGGTGATATATGCCCCTGAAAAAAAATAATATCACCACCACTTTTATTAGGACCTTTAAAAAAATGGTTAAACCCTACTTCATATAATGTAGCTGAGGATGCAAATGAAGATATATGTCCACCTATACCTGGATTTTTCCTATTAGCTCTAACAACCATTGCCATGGCATTCCATCTGATTATTGATTTTATGCGTCTTTCAATTTGTCTATCTCCAGGATATGGCTTTTGCTTATCTATAGGGATTGTATTAATATAATCAGTGCTAGCACTAAAAGGTAATCTAACGCCATTTGTTCTTGCTATTGAAATAATCTGATCTAATATATAGTGTGTTCTCTTAGTACCAAAATTAATTATTAAAGATTGAATAGAATCAATCCATTCTTGTGTTTCTACAGGGTCTATATCATATTTATTTTGTTCTAATGGATTCATAAAATTTTATAAAAATATAAAAATTAATGCTTAATTAACTCATATAATATATTATTTTATTTAATATTATGGGATAAGGTTATTTAAATTCACCTAAATATTTGGAATAAATATATGAGAGTAGCATTTCTTACTGCAGGAGGTATTGCTCCTTGTCTTAGTGCATCAATAGGAGCTCTTATAAAAGAGTATTTAAAATCTGATGAAAATTTTGATTTTATAGGCTATTTAAATGGATATAAAGGTCTCTTAAAAGGAAATAAAATTGAAATTCCTAAAGATGTTGATTTTAGGAAATTAAATACATTTGGTGGATCTTTTCTTGGTAATAGTAGAGTTAAGCTAACTAATGTAGATGATTGTGTTAAAAATAACTATATCAATTCAGGTGAAATACCCTTGCAAGTTGCAGCAAATCAATTAAAAAAAGATAAAGTTGATATTTTGCATACAATAGGGGGGGATGATACAAATACAACAGCAGGAGATTTAGTTAAGTTTCTTTCATCTGAAAATTATAAATTAGCTGTTGTTGGTTTACCAAAAACAATTGATAATGATGTGACTCCGATAGAACAAACTTTGGGTGCTTATACTGCGGCAGAACATACAGCTATATTTTTTCGTAATATCGTTAACGAGAATACTACTAGCTATAGACAATTAATTATACATGAGGTTATGGGCAGAAATTGTGGATGGCTAACAGCATATAGTGCTTATTTATATAGACAATCATTAAATCATAAGAATTTTATACCTGAACTTCAAATCCATCAAAATAAATGGGATGTACATGCTGTTTATATTCCTGAGTTAGAGTTTGATTTAGATTTAGAGGTGAAACGTTTAAATAAGGTGATGGATAAATTTGATTGTGTTAATATTTTTTTAAGTGAGGGTGCAGGTTTAGATAATATTATTAGTGAAAAAACAAATAATGGAGAACAGATTCCTAAGGATGCATTTGGTCATGTTAGACTAGATGAAATTAATCCAGGCCAATGGTTCGCTCAGTATTTTAAAGGCAAATTAAACTGTGATAAGGTTCTAGTGCAGAAAAGTGGTTATTTTGCACGCTCAGCATCACCTAATGATTTAGATTTAAAACTGATTGAAGATTCTGCCTCTATAGCTGTTGATTCAGCACTTTTACAAAATAGTGGTGTTGCAGGATTAAGAAATGATACTAAAACAATAGAATTAATAGATTTTAATGAAATAAAAGGTGGAAAAAAGTTTAATCCTAGTACTAAATGGTTTCAAAAAATGCTTAAAGAAATTAAAGCTACTTATTGATTTATAAAAATTTGTACTTGTTCAATTCTTCTAGATGAAGCTTTTTTTATTAGAATTTGTCCAATTTGCAAGAAGATATGTTCATTTTTATTTGGAATTCTACCTAGCTTTTCAATTATGTATCCTCCTATAGTCTCATAATCTCCAATAGGAATTAAGTTGGAATATTTTTTATTAAATTCTTTAATACTTATATTTGCATTTGTGATAATAGAGCCGTCTTTATTGATCCATGAATGTAGTTTTTGATAGTCAAATTCATCTTCAAAATCACCAAATAGTTCTTCAAAAATATCTTCTATAGTAATAATTCCACTAGTGTTCCCTTTGGCATCTAATACTATTGCTATTGATTGGTTCTTTTCTTTAAAAGTTTTCATCAAATTTGAAATTAATTCTGTATAAGGTACAAAAAGAACTTCTTTTAAGATGTCCTCTAGGTTTTTTGGTTTTGAATATAAGTCATATAAATAGATAATACCTTTTATATTATCTAGATTTTTATCATAAACAGGTATTTTGGAATGTCCAGAGTCTATGAATTTATGAGCTAAATCATCTAAATGAGAGTTTATTGGTATTGCTGAAATACTATCTAAAGGAGTCATTACTTTATTTACTAATTGTTCTCTATAATCAAAAATATTTGAAATGATTTCTTTTTGATCTTTTTCTATTTCTATTTCTTTATCAATATGTTCAAAAATTTTTTCAAATTCTTCTCTTTTTTCAGCTAAAATTTCTTTTTTTGATAAATAGTGTTTTTTATTATTAAAGTTTATTTGGCTAAATAATATGACAAAAGGGTAAAAAATAATATAAGATATATACATTATAGGAGATAGTATTAAAAGAGCAATATTTGAATATTCCCTTATAATTGTTTTTGGTAAAATTTCTCCAAATAATAATATAGTTATTGCGATTGGTATAAAAATTAATCCTTCTGGAAAATTTAAAGTATTATTAGATATAATCTGCATTAAATATATAGTGAAAAAAGAAGAAGCTAAAATGTTGGAAAGATTTGTTCCTATTAAGGAAACTGTTAGAAATTTTGATTTATTCTCAATGATAAACTTTGTAAGCTGTCCTAATTTATATTTTTGTTTAACCCAGACATCTATTTGTAGTTTTTTAGCAGAAATCAAAGCTATTTCACTAGCTGAGAATAAAACTGAAAAAAAAAGACCTATTATACCTAAATTTAGTTCTAACATTTAATTAATTATTATATGGTTATTTAACTTTTATAATTTAATGGATAATATTACTGAAAAACAAAACTCAAAATCAAAAAGAATAGATACCCTTTCTACATTAGAAATCTTATCAGTTATAAATAAAGAAGATCAATCTATAGCTTCCATTGTAGAAAAGGTTATACCTGATATAAAGTTAGTTGTTGATTGTATTGTACATAACTTTAAAAATGGAGGAAGATTGTTTTATTTTGGTTGTGGTACAAGTGGAAGATTAGGCGTTTTAGATGCATCTGAATGCCCTCCTACATTTAGTGTGTCTAAAAGATTAGTCAGGGGTGTAATTGCAGGTGGAAATAAAGCTCTAGTTGAATCTGTAGAAAAAGCAGAAGATTCTTTATCTAAGGGCAAACATGATGTTTTAAAAAATAAAATTAATAAATTTGATACTGTTATCGGTATTAGTGCTATTGGTACAGCGAACTATGTTCATGGAGCATTGATTCAAGCAAAAAAAAAGAAAGCTCAGACAGTACTTGTTTGTTGTAATAATTATAAAAAACATAAGTATGTAGATTATGTTATTAGTGCTATAGTAGGACCCGAGATTATAGCAGGATCAACACGAATGAAAGCGGGTACAGCAACGAAAATGATATTAAATATGATATCAACTACAGCTATGATAAAATTAAATAAGGTTTATGATAATTTAATGGTTGATGTTAAAGTAAGTAATAAAAAATTATTTAATAGGGCAATTAATATAATATCTAATATATGCTCTTGTGATTTAAAATATGCTAGAATGGCACTTAATAAATCTAAAGGTAATGTTAAAGTTGCTATAATTATGCAAAATAAAAATCTTTCTTTTTTACAATCTGTTAAGTTGTTAGATAAATATAATGGTAATCTTAGAATGGCATTAAAATAATATGAATATTTTAGGATTAATGTCAGGTACATCTATGGATGGATTAGATTTATGCCTTGCTGATTTATCTATAAATCAAAAAGATGAATTGAATTATAAAATTATTGTATCTGATTATATAGAATACAGTCAAAAAACAAAGAACATTATACATGATACAATTTTTAAACAGTCATATTCTGTAAAATTCATTGATTCTTATTTAGGAGAATTATTTTCAAAATTAGTTGTAGATTTTATTGATACAAAGAATGTTGATTTAATATCTAGCCATGGACAAACCATATCACATAAAGATAAAGAATATTCGATTCAAATCGGTCAGCCTTATATCATAAGTAAGAAAACAAAGATACCAGTTATATCTCATTTTAGACAAAAAGATATAGAATTTGGAGGTAATGGAGCTCCTCTAATGCCTATTCTTGATTGGTTTTTATTTAAAGATAATAAAATGAGTGTGATTAGCATCAATATTGGTGGAATTTCAAATATTGCATTTATTAGTAATAGCATAGATAAAAAGAATATATTAGGATTCGATATAGGTCCTGGGATGTGCCTTATTGATAGATATGTTAGAAAAGTATGGAAGAAGAAATATGATATAGATGGTTTGTTATCTTCTAAGGGTAAGATTGATTTTAATTTGTTAAAATTTTTAATGCAAGATCCATTTATTAATAAAGAGCCTCCTAAATCTGCAACGACTGAAATTTATAATGATAAATATATAGATAATATTAATGATAAATTCCCAAATATAAAGAATACAGATATACTTAGAACTTTAGTAAATTTCACAGCTTTATCCATTTCATATAATCTTAAAAACCATATTCCTAATAATGGTTTTGAACAGTTTGAAGTAGCTATTAGTGGTGGAGGAATAAAGAATAAAGTTTTATTTTCTGATATAAAGAATGAATTAAATGGTATAAATGTATATCACTTTAATATGAATGGATTGAATGTTGATAATAAAGAAGCTTTTTTAATGTGTTTAATGGGTTACACTAAGTTTATGAATATTACCAATAATTTACCTTCTGTTACAGGGGCGCATAAAGAAGTTGTATGTGGAGAGATTTATGAATTTTAATATATTTAGAGAGTATGATATTAGGGGTATAGTGAAAAATGATTTTCCTGATGAAGTTGTTTTTAATATAGGAAAAGCATATGGTAGCATTTTAATTGAAGAAAATCAAAAAAATATATCAATTAGTGGAGATATCCGATATTCTACAAATAAATTAAAGAATATTTTGATTGAAGGTCTGTTATCAGTGGGTATTAATGTCTATGATATGGGTATACTACCAACGCCTATCAATTATTTCAGCCTATATCATACAGATATAAAGAATTCTATACAAGTTACAGGAAGTCATAACCCTAAAGAATATAATGGTTTTAAATTATCCTTTAATCAGAAACCTTTTTTTGGAAAAAGTATTAAAAAAATTGAATCCATAATAGATAAGGGTTTATATGCTAATAAAAATAAAAAAGGGGTATATCATAAACTTGATATTATTGATGATTATGTTAATATGATTAAAAATAATATCGTTATTGATAGAGAAATTTCATGTGTTATGGATTGTGGAAACTCTGTTGGTGGTTTAGTAGCTCCTTATTTATTTAAAGAATTAGGCGTAATTGTAGATGAACTTTATTGTGATGTTGACCCTGATTTTCCTAATCATCATCCTGACCCTACTGTAGATTCTAACTTAAGAGATATTATAAACAAAGTAAGGTCTAAATCATATGATTTGGCAGTAGCATTTGATGGAGATGCTGATAGAATAGTAGCTTTAGATGAAAAATCTAATATTATTAGGCCTGATATTCTCTTAAGTTTATTTATCTCAACAATCATTAATGATGGAGATACAGTTGTTTATGATGTTAAATGCTCAAAATCATTAGAGGATATGATTTTAAGATATAAAGGTAATCCATATATGTATAAGACAGGTCATTCACTCATTAAAAACAAAATGATTGAATCAGGCTCTAAACTTGGAGGAGAAATGAGTGGGCATATTTTTTTTGCAGATAAATATTATGGGTATGATGATGGGATATATGTAGCTTTAAGATTAATAGAACTATTATCTAAGGATAAAAAAAAGCTTTCTGAATATTTATCTGATGTCCCTAAATACTTCTCAACTCCAGAAATTAGGATAGATTGTTATAATGATGATGAAAAATTTGATTTAGTAGAAAAATTAGTCTTTTATTTTAAAAAGAAGTTCACTTGCAACCTTATAGATGGTATTAGGATTAATTTTGATTATGGTTGGGCTCTTATTAGAGCGTCAAATACACAGCCTGCTTTAGTATGTAGATGTGAAGCAGAAAATAAAGAACAATTAGAAAGTATTAAGAATTTAATTTTTGATAAAATCAAAGATTTTGGAGGAATTAACATTGACTTTTCAGAATAAAATATCAAATTATAAGAATATAGTTGATAAAGAGCTTAAGAGTATATATAATAAAGGTCCTTTAAATTTAACAGAACCTATAAATCATATACTAAGTGGAGGGAAGAGGTTACGTCCTTTATTATGTCTCTTAACAGCTTCTGCATTTAAAGGTAGTAAAAAAGATGCTTTAATAGCTTCTGTAGCAATAGAATTATTACATAATTTTACTTTAATACATGATGATATTATGGATAATGATGATATCAGACATGGTTTATCTACTATTCATAATAAATGGAACAATTCAATTGCTATCTTAGCAGGTGATGCAACTTTAGCAATAGCTCTAATCCATTTAAATAGATTAACTGAAAATAAAAATTTAATAATTGAACATTTTAATTATGCCTTAATTCAAGTTTGTGAAGGACAGGCCTTAGATTTAGCATTCCAATATAATATGGATATATCTGAAGAAGATTATATAAGTATGATAGATAAAAAAACTGGCTATATTATTGGTTTATGCTCAATGCTAGGTTCTATTATATCTAAGAATGATAATTCTATTAATATCAAATTAAAAAAATATGGAATATTAATTGGGCGTGCTTTTCAAATTCAAGATGATTTGCTAGAAATAACCTCAAATCAAAATAAAATGGGGAAATCTTTAAAAAGTGACTTTTTATTAAATAAAAAAACTTATTTAACTATAAAGGCAAATTCAATTAATAGTAATATCGTAAATAAATGTATAAAAACTGCAAAAAATGACTTTAATTTAGGCTTTTCTAAATATAAAAATTTTTTAGTAGAAAATGGTATTGTAGATGAAAGTATTCAAAAGATTAATGGTATTTTAGCATCAGCTAGAAGTATTTTAGATGGCTTGGATATGAATAATAAATATTTATATGAATATATAAAGTTAATATTAAATAGAGATGCTTGATAATATAAAATCTATAGATTCGAATAATTTCTTTAAGAGTATTAAGGACTTTCCTAAACAGATTGAAGAAGTTTTTCAATCTAAAAATACTATATTAAAAAATAAAGATTCACTTGAACATTCTTATGAAAACATTCTATTTTGTGGCATGGGGGGGTCTGCTATAGCTGGAGATTTATTAAAATCAATGCTTGTAGAAGATATGAAAATACCAATTGTAATAAATAGAGATTATAGTGTTCCCAATTGGTTAAGTAAATCTACCCTAGTAATCCTTTCATCTTATTCTGGTAATACTGAAGAAGTATTGTCTTGTTATAGTGAATGTATTAACAGAGGTAATAAACCTATAATTATTTCTTCAAATGGGAAATTATTAAAAAATGCTAAAAAAATAGGGGATAGTTATGCTCTTATTCCAAAAGGATTAATGCCAAGAGCTGCATTAGGTTATTCAATTTCTATATTATTTAAAATATTAAATGAAATTACTATTATTAATTTTCATCAAATTAGTAAGCTCAAAAAGACTATAGTATCATTAAAAAAAGATTCAGTTTTATATTCAAAAATAGATTCTAACAATAAGGCTATTTTATTAGCTAAAGAAATACATAATTCCTTTAATCTAATATATACTAGTAATAATATGGAAGTTATAGGTATGAGATTTCGAGCTCAATTAGCAGAAAATGCTAAAATGCTTTCTTCTCATTTTGTTTTTCCTGAACAAAATCATAATGAAATAGAAGGTTTTATTAATACCTTTGTAAATAAGCTGAATATTTTATGGGTTTATGATCAAGATAGCCATAATAAAATTTTAAAAAGAATGGAAATCACATCTTCTATATTACAAGGTAAGGTAAAAAAACATATTATTAAATCTGAAGGAGAGACCTTTATAGAAAGAGAGCTAAGGCTTATTTATTTTTTAGATTGGGTTAGTTTTTATTGCGCAATATTTAATAATGTAAATCCATATCCTGTTGATAGCATATCTAAGCTTAAATCTTTATTATGAGCTATTCGACTTCAATATTATATAAAATAATTTATTCTTCTTTAAATAAGAAGTATAAAATTATTTTTCATTCTATTAAAGATGATAAAAAAAATTTTTCAATTTTATTGAATAATCATTATGCTAAAAATATTGCAATGGCTTCAGAAAATATTTCTAGTATTTTGCTGTCTCAATATGATTTATTTATCAACCTTTTAACACAATTAAATTTAAAATTAAATTCTGTTTGTGTTGAAAAAGATAAAACTAATTGTATCGCATTTATTAAAATTTCTTCTGAAAATGGGAATGACCTTTTTAAAATACCAGCATATGTTGGAGATGCAATTATACTAGCTTTAAAATCATTTGTAGATATTGAAATATCAAATTTATTATTTGTTGAAACAAAAGTAGATAATATTAATTTATATAATAAAAGTAAACTCCAAAATAAAATTGAAAATCATGAATTTTCTCCATATAAAAAAAATACAGATATGATGTTAATGTTGCAAACAGCCCTTGATGATTGTCTTATTAAAGAGAATTATGAATCTGCAGCTTTTTTAAGGGATAGAATTAAAGAATTAAATAATAAAAAATGAAATTATTTATTTACTATTTTATTTTAGTACTTCTTTTTTTTTCGTGTTCTAATAAGTTTTCTGATAAATCTATTGTAGGAACATGGAATTATGATAATAAACTCTTTTTAGAAGAGCAAAAACAATTCAGCTCACCAAAAGCTAATTTATCTGAAGCTTTTGATGTTATTAAGATGGTTTTTACTGATAATGAATTTACATCATATCTTGATAAGCAGGTAACAATAGGAAAGTGGAAAATTGAAAAAGATTCTTTATCTATGTTTTTAGATAATCATGGTTGGAAAAATTATTTTTACAAGCTTAGTAATAATAATTTGATTATTTATGATAGAGATTTTATTATTGCTTTAAAAAAAGAAAAGTAGATTTAATTATATTTTTTAAATATTAAAGATGCATTATGTCCTCCAAATCCAAAAGTATTTGACATTGCATAGTTTACTTCCCTATCAATTGCTTTATTTGGAGTATAGTTTAAATCACAATTTTCATCATAATTTTCATAGTTTATAGTAGGGGGAATAAAGGAATTGGAGATTGATAGTATGCATGCTATAGCCTCAATAGCACCGGCAGCTCCTAGTAAATGTCCTGTTAATGATTTTGTAGAACTTATTGAAATATTTTTTGCATAATCTGTAAAGGTATTTTTTATTGCACTTGTTTCATTTTTATCATTATATACTGTAGATGTCCCATGTGCATTAATATAATCTATTAGTTTATAATTTGTTGAATTTTCATTTAACGCTTTTTCCATAGCACTTGATGCGCCTAATCCATTTGGGATAGGTGTTGTAAGATGAAATGCATCAGCTGTTGCTCCATAGCCTACAATTTCACAAATAATATCAACATTTCTTTCTATCGCAGATTTTTCACTTTCAAGTACTAGCACCCCAGATCCTTCCCCCATTACAAAGCCATCTCTATTTAAATCAAATGGTCTACATGCTGTATTTATATCTGGGTTTTGTGTTAAAGCTCTCATATTTGAAAAGCCTGCAATTGACATTGGTGTTATAGGAGCTTCACATCCACCTGCAATAATAATTTTTTCATATCCATGTTTAATTTGCCTGTAAGCATCTCCAATTACATGGCTACCTGTAGCACATGCTGATACAACAGAATAATTAACTCCTTTAAAGCCATATTTAATAGATATATGTCCTGCAGCTATATCTGATATCATCGTTGGAATAAAATAAGGGCTAACTCTTTTAGGGTGCTTTAATAATCGTTCATGTTGCTTTTCAAACGTACTGATTCCTCCAATACCTGATCCTACAATAACACCAACATCATCATGGTTTTTATTAAGTTTAGCTTGAACTACAGCTTGATCAGCAGCTAGTACTCCTAGAGCAGAGAATCTATCTAACTTATTTAATTCTTTGCTACTGAAATAATCATTTAAACATATTGATGATTCTCCAGCAATTTTTACTTTATAATCAGAAGTATCGAAATGAGTGATATTCTTAATGCCATTTTTCCCTATTCTTAATGAATGAAGAAAATCTGGAATATTGTTACCAATAGGGGAGTTGACTCCAATTCCTGTTACAACAACTTTGTTATTCAATTTTAAATTTTATTTTATATTATTAATATATTCAACAGCTTGATTTACAGATAATATTTTTTCAGCATCTTCATCAGGAATCTCTATGCTGAATTCTTCTTCAAATTGCATAATTAGCTCAACTGTATCTAGAGAGTCTGCACCAAGGTCATCAATAAATTTTGCTTCAGGAGTTACTTTATTTATATCAACTCCTAATTTATCAACAACTATATCGATTATTTTATTTTGATTTTCATTAGACATGTATTATTCTCCTTTGTTTAATTTATTCCGCCATCAATTTTTATTATTTGTCCTGTAATGTAGGCAGCTTTATCTGAGGCTAAAAAACTAACTAGATTAGCTATATCTTCAGATTTTCCAAAACGTTTTAATGCTATTGATTTCAAAAAAGAGTCTTTATCTTTTTGACTCAATTTATCAGTCATCTCTGTTTGTATAAAACCAGGTGCAATAGCATTAACTGTAATATTTCTGCTACCTACTTCTTTTGATAAAGATTTAGTTAAACCGATTATCCCTGATTTAGAAGCAGCATAATTTATTTGTCCGGAATTCCCATTTAATCCAATTATTGATGATATATTAATAATTCTTCCAAATTTTTGTTTCATCATTTGTTTAATAACTGCTTTACAGCAATTAAAGTAGCCTTTTAGATTAGTATTGATTACTGAATCCCAGTCTTCTTCACTCATTCTTGCTAAGATATTATCCTTTGTAACACCAGCATTATTTACCAATATGTCAACTCTTTCATTATTAGCTGTGATTTCTGAAAATAACTTGTTTATGGATTTAAAATCTCCTGTATCAGCTATATGATAGCTAACTTTAACATTGAATTTATCTAATATTTGATTTTTTACTACTTTAAGAAGACTTTTTGTTCTGCTTAATAATATTAAATCAGCACCATTTTCAGCTAGCTTGAATGCTATGCTTTTTCCTATTCCTTTTGATGCACCAGTTATTATAGCTGTATGATTATTTAAATTATTCATATATTAATTCTAGATTATAAAAATCCATTATTGTTGAATTTTTAGATATTCGTTTAACTAATTTAGATAGTACATTTCCTGGGCCAACTTCAATAAAATTATTATCATTATCTTTTATCATATTCTTAATTATATCAGTCCAATATACTGGACTTTCAAGTTGTTTAAGTAAATTATTTTTAATTTTTTCTCCCTTTTTTTCAGGAAAAGGATATGTATTTTGATAAATGGGCATTTTAGCATCTTTAAAATCAGTAGATTTTATTACTTTCGATAAAGAATTCCTAGCACTTTTCATAAGGGGAGAATGAAAAGCTCCAGATGTTTTTAAAGGAAAAATTTTTCTTAAACCCATTTTTTTTGATCTTTTAATAGTTTCATTGATTGATTTTTTATTTCCTGATAAAACTACTTGTTCATTCGAATTGTAGTTTGCAGGGACAAGCATATCTGCTGAATTACATAATTCATCAATCTGCTCTTCTGTAGCCCCTAATATTGCTAACATTCCTCCAGCATTAGTATCTCCAGATTTTTGCATTTCTTTAGCTCGTATTTTTATGATTTTTAAAGCTGCTTCAAATGATAATACTTCACATGAGACTAGTGCAGAATATTCTCCTAGGCTATGACCTGAAACAGCTTGTGGAGTACAGCCGTTATTTTTTAAGATTTTATCTTTAATTACACTATTTAAAAAAATTGCTGGTTGAGTATATTCTGTTTTATTTAGTTTATTTTCTTTATCATATAATGAAATTTCTAATAAGTCAAAACCTAGTATTTCTTTTGCTTTTAAATAGTGCTCTTTAGCCATATTACATTTTTTTAATAACTTTGCACTCATACCTACAAATTGAGAACCTTGTCCTGGAAATATGAAATTATAAGGATTATTCATTTTGGAAGTCTATATTTTCTAATGATTCTTTTATTCTATTTATAAAACCATTTTTTACACATTTTTTTGCATGCAATATACCATTATATATGGCTTTATGGTTAGATGAACCGTGGCATTTTATTACAATCCCATTAACGCCAAGTAAGGGAGCTCCTCCATGTTCTTCGTAATCAAATGTTTTTTTAATATCTTGAAATACAGGAAATAGCATAGGTTTAGCAAGTTTTGATATTGAATGGTTGTTTATACTATCTGTTGCCCATGATAACATCTTAGAAACAGTTCCTTCTATTAATTTTAATACTATATTGCCTGTAAATCCATCACATATAACTATATCAGCCTTATTATCTAAGATATCTCTAGATTCTAAATTCCCAATAAAATTAGTTGAATGCTTTTCTAAGAGTTTAAAAGTTTCAATACTTAATATATTCCCTTTATTAGATTCATTTCCTATATTTAATAATGCAATTTTAGGTTTATCAATGTTCTCCAGATATTTTATATATGCTTTTGCCATTAACGAGAACTGTAAAAGATGTATTGGTTTATTATTAGAATTTGCTCCCACATCACATAAAACAAAACCCCCTTTATCTGTTGGGATATAAGCTCCTAAAGCAGGTCTTCTAATTTTATCAATTTTTCCAAGCAAAAGTAAAGAAGATGAAAGTAGTGCCCCCGTATTACCTGCACTAACTACAGCATCTACTTCTTTATCTTTAAGTAGTTGAATTGATTTTATAAGTGAAGATTCAGGTTTATTTTTAAATAATCTTGTAGGGGAGTCTGAGTCTATAATTTCATCTTCAGCATAAATAAACTTATAGTTGTTATATTTTGACTTTTTAAAAGTTTTTTTAAATGAATTAAAAATAGATTTTTTTCCTACTAAATATAAAAAATCATTTTTATGTTTATTGATATAAGATAAGGAGCCGTTTATATTTGATGAAGGAGACAAGTCTCCATTCATAATATCTATAGCGATTTTCATTTAGAAATTAACTATTTTTTGTAAGTATTTTCCCTTTAAAATAGAGGACTCCATCAACTTTGTAGGCTCTATGCCTAAGGTGCTTTGTTCCTGTCTCAGAACACTCAGAAACACATAGGTTATCCTTCATCTTCCATTGGGACCTTCTTTTTTTGCTTCGAGCTTTCGAATGTTTTTTTCTTGGTACTGCCATAGTTATTATTATATAATAGTTAGTTAACCGCGTAATTTATCATTCATTTTTTGTTAAGAACAAGAAAAAATCAATTTTATTTTATATATGCAATCCAAGGATTTTCGCCTCTAAATTTAGATAATTTATTTTTTACTTTTTGTGCTAGCTCTTTATTTTTAAAACTTCCTATTCGTACCCTCCAACGTTGAATATTGTTTTTTTTATCAAAATATTCTTCTATATAAGTATCAAACCCCAATTCTATTAATTCATTCATATCTTCTTTAGCTTTATTTAGAGAAGTCCAAGAAGCTACTTGAATTGTATATTTGCTATTTGATTTTTTTTCTTTTATAGTTTCTTTTTGTTTTTCTTGTTTAGATACAACTTTTTTTTCTATTTTTTTTATATCGATTGATTTTTTTTCTGATTTAGCTGTATCATAGTTTCCTTTTATAGCATTAAAATAAAAATTTTCATTATGAATTTCTTTATCATCTTTATCTTTTATTTCTAATGAAATTTGATATTCTCCAATTGTAAAAGGAGTGAACAACATTTTGTCATTTTCTATACTGTAATCAAAGTTTGAATTTTCTGGTCCTTTAGGTATAGACCATTTATATATGTAATCTTGATTATTTATATTTATTGATTCAGGAAAAATTTTAATTGTTTTACCTGTTTCTATTTCTTGCCATATTTGTTTTTCATTGCATGAAAGCAATACAAACATAAATATTGATAATAATATTTTTTTTATTTTCATAGGTTTCCTTATTTGTTTTGTATGATTTCGATATCAGAAAAGAAAAAAGCAATTTCTATTTTTGCATTTTCATCTGAGTCTGATCCATGAACAGCATTCTCTCCTAAACTTGTAGCATATAATTTTCTTATAGTTCCATCTTCTGCTTCTTCAGGGTTTGTTGCACCTATTACTTTTCTCCATTCAGAAACTGCACTTTCTTTAGATAATGCCAATACCATGCATTTCCCTGATGACATAAAAGTTGTTAGTTCTTTAAAGAAGGGTTTATCTTTATGTATACCATAGAACCCTTCAGCTTGAGCCCTTGTCATTTTTATTAATTTTGCACACAATATATCAAATCCTGAATCCAATATATGATTATATATTTTTCCTGTATAATTATTTTTTACAGCGTCTGGCTTAATAATTGCAAATGTTGTATTTCCCATAAATCTCCTATTATATTATCTCTTTCATTTTTTTGCCAATCTCTGCAGGCGATTCACATACATGAATACCACATTTTTCCATTATATCCATTTTTGCTTTAGCAGTCTCATCTCCTCCAGAAACTATTGCTCCTGCATGTCCCATCCTTTTGCCACTAGGAGCTGTTTGTCCTGCAATAAAACCAACTATTGGTTTTGATGCATTTTCTTTAGCCCAATTAGCAGCGTCAATCTCCATTGTTCCACCAATTTCACCAATAACAACAATTCCATTAGTTTCATTATCTTTTTCAAATAGCTCAATAGCTTTTTTCATATCGGTCCCTATTATGGGATCACCACCAATTCCTAAGGCTGTTGTTTGCCCCATTCCATTTTGTACAAGCTGATAGATTGCTTCATATGTTAGTGTACCTGATTTTGATATAACACCAATATTACCCTTTTTTGTTATAAATCCTGGCATTATACCAAGCTTACATTCATCAACTGTTATTATACCAGGGCAGTTAGGTCCAATGAGTGTAATATTTTTCTCATCCACTATATCTTTTGCTTTGATCATATCTCTTGTTGGAATACCTTCACTGATACATACAATTGTTTGGATTCCCGCATTTGCAGATTCAATTATTGCATCACCTGCGAATGCTGGAGGAACAAAAATTATAGATGCATTTGCCCCTGCTTCTTTTTTTGCTTCACTAACTTTATTAAATACTGGAATTGTATTATTAATTGCTTTTTGTCCACCTTTTCCAGGTGTTACTCCTGCTACTATATTTGTCCCATATTCAAGCATCTGAGTAGAATGAAATGTACCCTCAGACCCTGTAATTCCCTGTACTATAACTTTAGTTTCTTTATTTACAATAATTGACATTAATTTTTCTCCTTTAAAGTAGCTTTTACTGATTTTATTGCAGCATCTTCTAAGTTGTTTGCAGGTATTATTTCTACCCCTGAATTTGATAATATCTCTTTTGCTATTTCTGCATTAGTTCCCTCTAATCTTACTACAACGGGGACTTTAAGGCCTAAGTCTTTTACAGCATCAACAACGCCATTTGCTACTCTATCGCATCTTACAATACCACCAAAAATATTTATTAAAATCACTTTTACATTTTTATCATTTAAAATAATTTTAAATCCATTTTTTATTGTTTCAGCATTTGCTTTACCTCCTACATCAAGAAAATTAGCAGGCTCTCCTCCTGATATTTTTATTATATCCATAGTGGCCATTGCAAGCCCTGCACCATTAACCATGCATCCAACATTCCCTTCAAGTTTAACATAATTCAAATCAAATTTACTTGCTTCTAATTCAAGTGGATCCTCTTCTGTTAAATCTCTCATATCTAAAATATTTTTATGCCTAAATAAAGCATTGCTATCAAAATTAAACTTGGCATCTAATGCAACTATTTCTTCTTGCTCTGTTTCTACTAATGGGTTGATTTCTAGTAAAGATGAATCCATATCTTTGTAGCATTTATACATGTTTTTAAAAATATTAATGCATGGTTTAATTAGTTTATCTCTTAGCTCTAAACCTAATGCAAGCTCCATTGCTTTTTCATCTGTTAAATATTCTTTAGGGTTAATCCAAACTTTAATGATTTTTTCAGGTGTTTCTTTAGCGACGTCTTCAATATTCATGCCTCCCTCTGTAGAAACCATAAAAACATCCATTTTTTTACTTCTATCAAGCGTTATTGCAGCGTAGTATTCTTTTTTAATATCAAAAGCTTCAGTTATATATACTTTATTTACTTTTTTACCTTCTTCTCCCGTTTGATGAGTAACTAAATTCATACCTAAGATATTTTTTGTGTGATTGAGAGCTGTTTTAAAATCTGGAGAATATTTAACGCCTCCACCTTTTCCACGTCCTCCAGCATGTATTTGAGCTTTTACAATAACATCTTGAGTTTGAAAATCTTTTTGAACCTGTTTAATTGTTTGTTCAGCTAATTTGATATCTTCTATAACGTATCCATCTTGAATAGGAACATTAAAATCGCTTAGAATTTTTTTACCTTGATATTCATGAATTTTCATTTTTTAATCCTTAATTATTTGAGTTCCAGCTTGTCCTTCTATTGCTTTTTCAAGTCTCTTAATTGATGTAATCACAACTTTTTTTCCATGGTGTTTTAAAAAATAAAGCGCTGATTTTATTTTAGGTTCCATCGAACCTATTCCAAAATGTCCTTGTTTAAGCCATTCTTCAATTTGAGATACTGTAGCAATATCAATCTTTTGTTCATTTTCAGTATTATAATTTAAATATATATTATCTACATCTGTTATAATAAAATATTCATCTGCTCTTATAATCCTACCTAAGAGTGCAGCTGTTTTATCTTTATCTACAACGCCATCTATTCCTTCAAGGACTCCATCTTTTCTATTATAAGAAGGAATACCACCACCACCACCAGCTATAACTATTGTCCCAAAATCAACAAGATGTTTAATGGACTTTCCGTTAAATATATACAACGGATTAGGTGAAGGAACAACACGTCTCCACTGATTTTTTTCTTGTTCTAATATATCCCAACCATATTTTTTAGATAATTTATAAGCTTTTTGTTTTGAATATATTTTTCCGATATATTTTGTTGGATTTTTTAATGCTTGGTCATTATTATTTATTTTCATCTGAGAAATAAATGTTACGACTTCTCTGTCTGAATCTCTTTTATAGAGAGCATTTTGTAATGATTGTTGTATCATATATCCAATAGCTCCTTGTGTATTAGCTACCAAAACATTTAAAGGGAGCGGGGGAATAATATCCATTGCTATTTCATTTTTTGATAATTCTGCTCCAACTTGTGGACCATTCCCATGTGTGATACATATATTGTAGCGAAGATCAACAAAATGCATTACGGCTTTTAGTGATTCTCTTGTATGTTTGAATTGCTGATTTATTGTTCCAGCTTCACTCTTAGGTGATAGAGCGTTCCCTCCTAATGCTATGATTACTGTAGGATTTTGACGAGACATTATATTAAGCCCCTTCTTATTGGTAGAGTCATGCATCTTGGCCCACCTCTACCTTTAACCAATTCTGAGCCATCTATACTAACTACAACTTTTTTATCACTTTTGAGTATTTTGCCAAAGCCTTTTATATCTTTTTTGAATAATTTAGAAGTTATATGATGGTATCCGTTTTTTTTCAATTCTTCTATAGTTTTATCATTACAATTATACATTATAATTTTTCCTATATCTAGTGCAAATGAATTGGCTCCATCAGTTAATTGTTCACGTAGCTTGAAATTAGATTTATTTCCTCCACAGTTTATGATTTTGAATTTAAATCCAAAATCTTTAAATAAATCCAATATATTAATACTTATCTTTTTTAGCTTTTGGTCTTTATTGTTTTTTGACGCCAAATAAACATTTAGTTTATTAATGGAATTATTATCTGAATCATCAAATAGGATGGCCTCATTTCTAGAAATTTGTGTAAAAATAGTATCAAGGTGCATCATAGATCTTTTTTTAGGTAAATCTAGAGCTACTACGTACTTGAAATTTTGTTTAAATATATAAGGAACAATTAAATCTATAGCTTTTTTTGAAGTTCTCTCACTTATTCCAATAAATACAATTTCATTACTAATAACAAAGATGTCACCACCTTCTAGCGATAATCCTTTGCCAATTTTTTTAAAATCAACAATATTGTAATTTTTAAAAATAGATTTATTAAATAAATTTTTTGATAATTTTCTTTCTTTTTTTCTTACTATACTATGGCTACATGTCAAAAAAATATCATTCCCAATTATAGCTGCTATATCCCTTGTATACATTAAGTTTATAATGGGGAAATCACCTTTTAGCAAATCGTAAAAAGCATCTTTTTTATCATATAGTGAGCTTATTTCAATGCAAGAATTTGGTTTATAAAAGTTGATTATATCCTTAAAGGTTTGATGCTGAGATTTAGCTAATTTTGTATGAATGATATCATCAAATAATAAAAAGTTTTTATTTTTAATGATTTTACCTTTTTCTTCAATATATTCCTGAACATTTACAGGCAAAACTTGATCATGTTCATCTCCAGGAGCATGAACAATCACTTTTTCTATAGGACCAATTTCTGAGAATATTTCAGGCTTCATTTATTTTTCTTCCATAAAAGGATATTTATAGTTAGTTGGTGGCGTAAATGTTTCCTTTACTGTACGCTGGGATGTCCATCTTAGTAGATTTGCAGGAGCACCAGCTTTATCATTTGTTCCAGATGCTCTAGAACCACCAAAAGGTTGTTGTCCTACAACAGCACCCGTTGGTTTATCATTAATATAAAAATTTCCTGCTGAATGCATTAAAAGTTTTCTTCCTGTATTAATTGCATTTTTATTATCTCCAAAGATAGCTCCGGTTAAAGCATAGGGTGATGTAGAGTCTACAAGCTTGCATACATCTTCCCATGATTGATTATATATATAGATGGTTAGCACAGGTCCAAAAATTTCTTCTTCCATAGATTTGAAATGTGGATTTGTTGTCAGGATAGTTGTTGGCTCTATAAAGTATCCTTTTGATTTATCATAGCCACCACCTGTAATAATGGTCGCATCATCAGCTTGTTTTGCATGCTCAATATAGGATACAATATTATCAAATGAAGTTTCATCAATTACAGCATTCATAAAGTTTGTAAAATCCTGCACATCACCCATTTTGATTGATTTTACATCAGATATATAATCATCTTTTATATCATTCCATACATTCTCAGGCAAATAACATCTAGATGCAGCAGAACATTTTTGACCTTGATATTCAAACGCTCCTCTAACCATTGCAGTTCTAAGGCCATCTCTGTTACTTGATGTATGTGCTAGAATGAAATCTTTTCCTCCTGTTTCACCTACAATCCTTGGGTATGATTTGTAATTTTTAATATTACTGCCAACAGTATTCCACATTGTTTGAAAAACTCCTGTTGATCCCGTAAAATGAATACCTGCTAAGTCAGGATGTTTTAAAACCTGTTTTCCTATCTGACTTCCAGATCCCGGTACAAAATTAATAACACCATCTGGTAAACCTGCTTCTTTAAATAGTTGCATTAGAAAGTATCCTGAATACACACAAGATGATGCAGGTTTAAAAAGTGCAACATTTCCAAGAAGGGCAGGAGCGCAAGATAGGTTTGCAGCAATCGATGTAAAATTAAACGGTGTTACAGCAAATACAAAACCTTCAAGAGCTCTATATTCTGTACTATTTTGCATGCCTTCAGGAGAATATTTAGGCTGTTGTTTATGAATATTATATAAATATTCACAGTTAAAGTTTAAAAAGTCTATAAGTTCACATGCAGCATCGATTTCAGCTTGGAATACATTTTTACTCTGTCCAAGCATTGTAGATCCATTGATTAAATCCCTATAAGGTCCTTGTAGCAAATCTGCCATTTTATGGAAGATTGCGATTCTATCTTTAAGAGGTGTAAAAGACCAATCTTTCCATGTGCTAAGTGCGCTATTAATTGCCATTTCTATTTCTTTTTCACCTGCTTTATGGTAGGTAGCAAGGATATGTTGATGATCATGAGGCATCACGCAATTTCCGGTATTACCAGTTCTGATTTCCTGACCATTAATGATAATAGGAATATCGAAAGTTTGTGATTTTAATTCTTCTAACTTATCTTTTAAAGAGGCTTTTTCAGCACTCCCAGGAAGATAGTCTTTAATAGGCTCATTTACAGCCTCTTTAATAGTAAAATCTAATGTATTCATAGTAAGGACCTTTATTTATCATAAAAAATAGACATGTAAATTTAATATTGATATTAAATCAAATGCTATGATTGTTTATTTGATTTTAATATTTTTAAAAACTTAAATTACTATTGATGATACAATCAATTAATCCTTCAACAGAGCAACTGATTAAAGAGTATAAACCTTATTCTGACAAGCAGGTTCTATCTATTCTAGAAGAGGTTGCAAATGAGTATGCCTTATGGAGATTTACATCCTTTCAAGAAAGAAGTAAAATCCTGCATGATATTGCAAACGCTCTTAATTCTAATATAGAAGAACATGCTAGAATGATATCTCTTGAGATAGGAAAACCTATTGTAGAATCACGCATGGAAGTTGAAAAATGTGTTTGGGTGTTGCAGTATTTTGCTGATAATGCAGAGGATTTTTTAAAAAGTAAAACAATTAAAACAGGGTACAAGGAAAGCTATGTGCAATATGATTCGCTAGGTGTTATTCTAGGTGTGATGCCATGGAATTTTCCATATTGGCAGGTGATACGTTTTATAGCACCTGTATTAATGGCTGGAAATACATGCGTTGTTAAGCATGCATCAAATGTTTCAGGATGTTCTTTGCTTATTGAAGAACTTATCATTGATCATACACCGTTTAAAAATATGTATAGAACAGTATTAATAGGTTCAAATCATGTAGAGATGATGATACAACATGATGCTGTTAAAGGTGTATCCCTAACAGGTAGTGATACAGCAGGATCTGCTGTTGGGATGCAGGCTGGAAAAGAAATTAAAAGAAGTGTCTTAGAACTTGGCGGATCAGATCCTTTTATTGTGTTAGATGATGCGGATGTAGATAAAGCCTCAAAAACAGCAATTACAGCACGTTTTTTTAATACAGGTCAAAGTTGTATTGCCGCTAAAAGATTTTTAGTACATGAAGGTGTTTATGATCGGTTTGTTGATAATGTGTATCGAGGTATTAAGAGTCTTATTGTTGGAGATGCACTTAATGAGTCTACTCAGATTGGTCCGCTTGCAAAGCAGGAGTTTGTAAAAGATATTGATAGTTTAGTACAATCTTCTATTAAAGATGGAGCGCAATGTCTTGTAGGAGGTATTGGTAAAGGATGTTATTATATGCCAACACTTCTTGTGGATGTTAATGAGTATATGAGTGTGTTTAAACAGGAAACCTTTGGTCCTGTTCTATGCGTGACAAAAATCAAAGATGCAGAAGATGGAGTCAGGCTTGCTAATCAAAGTAAGTATGGTCTTGGTGGTAGTCTTTGGACATCAAATATGGAGTTTGCAAAAAAGCTTACAAAGAAAATTGATACAGGAACAATATTTATCAATGAAATGACAAAGTCAGATCCGCGTCTTCCTTTTGGTGGCATTAATAAGTCTGGTTATGGTATAGAATTATCAGCATATGGTATTTTAGAATTTGTGAATACTAAGACTATTGTTGTAGGTTAATGTTGATTGAATAGTTATTTGTAAGTTTGAAAAATAAGTAAGCTTCCATGGCTTATTAAAAGTTCAAATTCATTTGAATTAGATTCATTTAAAGTACCTAAATATAAGTTACTTATATTATTTTTATTAAAGTTATACTTTAGCTTATTTGATGTTATTTTTATTGTATTATCTACAGTAAAAATAGAAATTTGTTGACCTTTAAAGCTGGCTATCTTTTGGCTTTTATGAATGCAGGTAAAAAAACCAGTATCTGTATATAGCTTAATATTTAAGTCTTTATAATTAAGAATGCTGAATATATTTCCTAGCGTATGATCTTCTCGCTTACCTGTAGCTCCAATGATTGCTATATCGGTTATATCGTTTTTTTCAGCATAGTTTAATGCTTTTCTAAGATCGTTTTGTGATTGATCTGGTGCTTCTACAATATGTTTCATATATTTTATTGCATTTTTATTTGAAAGTGAATCAAGGTCGCCTAAGATAATATCAGGTATATATCCTTTATTTGTTAGAGCATCTGCTGCTCCATCGCATGCAAGAATAGAAGTAGCTCTGTTTAATATATCTAAAGGTATTTTATGGATTGGGAATTCCCCATTTGCAATAATAACCAAAGGATTTTTTAATTTATTCATATTAAACTGTAAATTTATATATTATAATTATAGGTATATTTTAAACATATGGACAATAGAATCAAAAGAACCAATGATGAATTAAAGGCGGATAGACCAACTCTTGATGAAGTAAAAGGTATACCGCGCCTTCCGATTTCAATACTAGTAGAAAATGTACGTTCTGTACATAACGTAGGATCTATTTTTCGTTCTGCAGATGGATTTGGTGCAGATAGAATTTATTTAACAGGCTATACAGCATATCCTCCAAGAGAAGATTTATCTAAAACAGCATTAGGTTCTGAGGATGCTGTTCCTTGGGAACATTTTGAAAATCCAATAGATGCTGCAAAAAAAATAATAAAAAGGGGAATCAGTCTTGTCTTGATTGAGCAGACAATACGATCAAAATCTATCTATGAAATTGATTGGTCTTTTCCTATATGTTTTATTGTAGGAAATGAAGTTAAAGGTGTTTCTGAAGAATTATCTAAATTAGCTACTATACATGCAGAAATTCCAATGCGAGGAGTAAAGCAAAGTCTTAATGTATCTGTTGCAACAGGTGTTGCAGGGTATGAATTTTCTAGGATATATTCTTCATTAAGAAAGTAATTCAAAAAAACATTCTATAGATGTAATTTTAGATATGAAAAATTTACTGATTATATTGTTTAGCATTTTTAATGTTTTATTATGCTATAGAGGAGACTTAGTTTCTTTTGAATACAAAGATTCAAAATCTTTAGAAGATATTCAACAACAACTTAATAATACTTTTGGAGAGAGCTTATCTCCAGAAGCGTTATTCGATATTCATATGTATTCTATTGTATATGAGACAATAGATCAATTTGGAAATACTACGATAGCTTCTGGTTTAATTGCTTATCCTGATGATATATCTTTAGCATATCCTATTCTTACATTTCAGCATGGAACACAAATTAGAAGAGAAAGCGCTCCCTCAATCAGAGGTTTTAATGATTTGGTGCTTTGGTTAGCAACTTCAGGATATATTTATATAGAGCCTGACTATTTAGGTCTTGGAATTTCTGAAATATTACATCCCTATCATCTGAAAGATGTAACAGCTTCATCGGTTATTGATATGATACGTGCATCAAAACACTTTTGTGATCAATTATCAGAAATCCAGTATAATAATCAATTGTTTCTAGCTGGTTATTCTGAAGGTGGTTATGCAACAATGGCAGCTGTTAAAGAAATTGAAGATAATTTATCTGAGGAATTTGATATTACCGTTTCGTTCCCAATGGCAGGAGCTTATGATCTATCTGGAACAATGGTTGATTTAATGTTGCTAGAGGAATCTTACCCAGATCCATTTTATTTACCTTTTTTTGTTTTATCTTATATTGAAAAATATCAATTAGGTGAAATAGGGGATTTCTTTTTACCTGAGTATGCTAGTATATTTCCTGATTTATTTAGTGGAGAATATTCAGGTGGATATATAGATAGTTTTCTTCCTGATATTCCAATTCATATGATGCTTCCTAGTGTTATTGAAGAATTTACAGAAAATGAAAATTACCCTTTTAGAGTTCACCTAGGTGAAAATGATTTATATGATTGGATACCAGAAAATACAATGTATATATTCCATGGTGTTGCAGATGAAAGTGTCCCTCATGATAACTCAGTTGTAGCATATAATCGTTTTATTGAAAATGGAGCTGAAAATGTTTATTTTGAATCACTACCAGAGTCATATGGAGGGCATCAAGAAGCAGCTCCTTATTGTTTATTTATAGCATTTGATATTAGCGAAACTTTAAAAGTCATGAATATTAAATCAGATATTAATATAGATGGCTTTACTGATATTTTAGATGTTGTTTTAATGGTTTCTATTATTATGGATCCTATTCAAAATATATCTTCTTTTGAAAGTTGGGCTTCAGATTTAAACTCCGATTCAATTATAAATATATTAGATGTTATAGCAACTGTCAATTTAATCATCCAGTTTTAATATGGAAAATCCTCAATATTTAGATAATCATAATGAGTATATGGCTCTTGCAATTGATTTAGCAAAAAAAGGAAGGGGTTTGGTCGCTCCAAATCCTCTTGTTGGATGTGTAATTGTAAAAAATGGAAGAGTAATAGGAGAGGGATACCATAAAGAATTTGGATGCGATCATGCCGAAGTTGATGCGCTTAAAAATTGTACTGAATCTCCTGTTGGAGCAAGCTTGTATGTTAATCTAGAGCCTTGTAGTATTTATGGTAAAACACCCCCCTGTGTTAAAACTATTATCGAGAATAGTATTGATACTGTTTATATAGGTATAAAGGATCCGAACCCTGAAATTAATGGTTCAGGTATAGAACAGTTAAGGCATGCTGGAATTAAAGTTGAAACTAATATTCTATATGATAAATGTCTAGAGATTAATAAAGGTTTTTGTAAATGGATTAATACAAAAAGACCATATGTAATAGCAAAAGTAGCGCAAACTAAAGATGGCTTTATGGGACAAGATGATAAAACTTCTATTTGGATAACTGGAAAAAAATCAAAGGAGCATACACACAATTTACGTTCTATGGTTGATGCTATAATGATTGGTAAAAATACAGCTGAAATTGATGACCCTAAATTAACTGTAAGAAAAGTTTTAGGTAATAATCCTATAAGAGTTATTCTAGATACAAACAGGCAGCTACCCTTAACACTTAAAATTTTTAATGATAAAAATGCTCGAACTTATGTTATGTGCTCAGATAATCGTTTTGAAAACAATAAAACATCTTTTTGTGATTTCATAAGTGTGAAAGAAAAAAAAACTGTATTAGATCCATCTGATATACTAGAAAAACTTGGAGAACTTGGTATTACTTCGCTTTTGATAGAAGGGGGAAAGAAAGTTCATGAATCATTTTTTGGTGTAGATTTAATTGATGAGATGTATATATATACATCCAATAAAACTATAGATGGAGCTAGTTTGAAAAACCCTTTAATTGCAGATGAAAATTGGATTCTTAATGATGAATTGTATCTTGATGAAGATGTTTTGAAAATTGTTAGAAAGAAAGAATTATGTTTACAGGAATCATAGAAGAATTAGCTCGCGTTAAAAGTATAGATAAGATTGATAATTTTTATACTGTACAAATTGCATCTGCATTTTCAGATGAAATTAATATAGGTGATAGTATATCTGTTAATGGTGTTTGTTTGACGGCTAAAAAAATAGGCGATTCTTTTTTTGAAGTTGATATTATCAAAGAAACACTTGATAAAAGTAGCTTGAAAACAATTTCTAATAAATCTTATGTTAATTTGGAAAGATCGATGAAAGTTTCATCTAGAATAGATGGACATATTGTACAAGGCCATGTGGAATCAGTAGCTGAAATTGTAGATTTGAAATCTTTTGATAATCAAACAAACTTTACTATTGAAATTGATGAAAATTATTTAAAATATTGCATCAAAAAAGGTTCTATTACGCTTGATGGAATATCGTTAACCATAGCCGAAATAAAAAATAATCATATTACGGTTGCAATCATTCCACATACATTGGATAATACAACGCTTAAGTTCAAAAAAATTGGAGACTTTGTGAATTTAGAAACTGATATGTTTGCTAAATATGTTGAGAATATATTGAGAGTAAAAAATAATGAGTGATTATAATAAGAAAATAAAAGAGGCAATTAAAGATTTTAAAGCTGGAAAGATGGTCATTGTTGTTGATGATAAAGACAGGGAAAATGAAGGTGACTTTATTATATCAGCAGAGCTATGTACTTCTGATGATATAAACTTTATGATGAAAGAAGCTCGTGGTTTAATATGTGCATCAATAACAAATGAAAGAGCTAATCAGTTAAAGTTATCTCCGATGGTATCATCTAGTACTGCTGTACATGAAACTAATTTTACTGTCAGTGTTGATGCCATTAAAAATGCTACAACAGGTATATCTGCTAAGGATAGGTGGGAGACAGTTAGAGTTTTGATGGATGAAAAATCAAAACCTGAAGATTTAGGTAGACCTGGTCATATGTTTCCTCTTATTGCAAAAGAGGGGGGTGTGTTGCAACGAGCGGGACATACCGAAGCTGCTATGGATTTAAGTAAGCTTTCAGGATTGAAACCAGGTGCATTGCTTGTAGAAATCGTTAATGATGATGGTACTATGGCTAGAAGTCCTCAGTTAGAGAAAATAGCTCAGAAATTTGATTTGTGTTTGATTAGCATTTCTGATCTTATTAAATATAGAAGAGAAAATGATAAGATAGTAGAAGAGATATCACGAGTTCCTTTCCCTACAGAATTTGGTGATTTTGAGTTAAGATTATTTGAAGATAAGATTCATAAGGATCATCATGTAGCTATAGTAAAGGGAGAAATTTCTAATGATAAAGAGTCTATGGTTAGGGTTCATTCTCAATGTTTAACAGGCGATATATTTGGCTCATTGCGTTGTGATTGTGGCTTGCAACTCAATAAAGCATTAGAATTAATTGATGAATCTGATAACGGTGTACTTGTTTATTTACGACAAGAAGGTAGAGGAATTGGTCTTAAGAATAAGATAAAAGCATATCAATTGCAAGATCAAGGCCTTGATACTGTGCAGGCTAATCATGAATTAGGGTTTAAAGCTGATTTAAGAGAATATGGAATTGGTGCAGAGATATTAATTGCATGTGGTGTAGGCAAAATGAAATTGTTAACAAATAATCCTAAAAAAATAATTGGTTTAGATGGTTTTGGATTACAAATAACAGGTCGAGAACCAATAAATTTTGATTCTAACCCTGTTAATGAAAAATACTTGACAACTAAGAGAGATAAATTAGGCCATTTGATATTAGGAAATAATGAAAAATAGAGAATATATTAAATTATGTATAGTCCTAAGTGTCTTTGATAGAAAAATATCTGACGCACTTCTTGCTGGATCTATTAAAAAATTTATTCAATCAGGTGGTTTGAAAGAGAATATTACATTTTTTGAAGTTCCTGGTGCATTTGAAATTCCAGGTACTGTTAGTATGATTCTTAAAAATTCTCATGATTATGATGCTATAATATCTTTGGGCTGTGTTGTAAAAGGTGATACAGCGCATTTTGAATATATTTCTTCTTCTGTTACAGACTCTTTATCTAAAATTTCTATTTCGGATGAATGTTCAATTCCTATTATTTATGGTATCTTAACGACTTATGATTATAAGCAAGCAATAGAGCGGTCTGATCCAAATAAAAAAGATAAGGGTGGGGAGGTTATGTCTGCTGCTCTTGATGTTATAGACACATATCAAAAAATTAATAATAAATAATTTGTTTTATATTAAAAACATATTCTTATACTTACTTTTTTTATCATTTTTTTTTCCCTCTGATGTTTTAAAGCATATTAGAAATATTACATCTTTATTAACAACAACTTCAATGATATCTATAAATGATGATTTTATAATCAGTTCAAGTGAAGGGGGCATTTATAAGGTTGATTTAAACAATTTAAATTTTTCTGATTATTCTAATAATCTAGAGTATATTGATATTAATAGTATTGCTCTCCATGATAATCATTATTGGTTAGCTGGAAATGATGGTAATATCCAAATTTTAGACGAAAATTTTAATTTAGTTAATGTTATTGATTATACAAATTTTTCATCTATTAGAAAGATAGTCTTTTATGAACAGTATGCATTTGCTATTGGTGCTGATTTAGAAGGTTATGATGTATTGGTTCAATATTCCGCAGATGGATATCCTAATTATTTGAATTATATCACTATTAATGATTTATTAAATACAATACCTGATTGCGAGGTATGCCCTGGTAATCATACAGTACATGATATTCATATTGGTAATCATGCAATTACGCTTGCAACTACAGCAGGCCTTTATATTGCAGATTTATCTACCTATAATCATAATTTATTATCTATTTCATTAGATTGGACCTCTCTTGTGGGAGATGAAACATTGTTGATTATTGATGGTTTTAGTTATTTGAAATTAAATAGTCAGGTTAATGTTTTTTATAGCGAAACTAGCGAATTTTTTCCTTACCCTACTTCAAATTTAGATATTGTAGCTGCTAAGTATTTTAACGGTAAGTTGTACTCTTTATTTTCTGATATTTTATATGTATCTAATTTAGATGGTTCAGATCTTCAAGAATTTAACAATTTAAGCGGTTTAGATTTTAAAGATTTATTATTAATTGATAATGATATTTATATAGGATCAAAAAAAGCAGGCATTATTAAGCTAGATAATTATTTATCTGAATTTTCCTTTATTATTCCCAATACATTATTTTCTAATAATATAACATCTATTGATATAAATGATAATTATACCTTAGCAGGCCTATCAGGCAAAGCAGAGCAAGTATTAGGTGGATTTGTTATAGATCATATTCATACAGAATTAAATATAAAAAATTTCTATTCTTATAATAATTATGATTTTAATTACCCCGTATCAAATTCAATTGATAATGTTGCGTATAATGGAAAGTTATTATCATATGCACAAGGGAACGTCGAATCTTATGATATTAAATTTAATAGTAAGGGAGATCTCTATTTTTTGAATTCAGGTATTTATTTAGATCCAGATAATTATTCTTATGATAATAATATTGAATATATCAGTTCTTTAATTAATTTAAACCCTCTTACTCTGGAAATTAGTAATTCTTGGGGGCAAGATGTATTCTCTGGTAAAAGAGAATTGTATCCAGATGAAGACGGAAATTGTTCTATTTCAGGTCAAGATAAAAATCATACTATTGTAACGCAGTTACTATTTGATAATAATGATAATGCTTGGATTGTAAATCCTCATTCAGAAGGCGATATAAATAAACCTGTTTGTGCAATGATTAATAGTCAAGAGAATAATTGGGTTTGTATAGAAGATCATAATAATCCAGATAATTGTTTGGATCTTAATAATGAATATTTACTACCTAGTGAAGTTGTTATTGATTATAATAACAATTTATGGATTGGATATGAAAAAGATATAAACCTAGATTATTCTCCAGGTGGGCTTAAGATGGTTAAATTTAAAGATATATTAGATCCTAATGATGATTTATGGTATTCTAATACAAATTATAGTAATAGAACTATAGATGTTGTTGGTTGTGCTGATAATGAATCATTTCATAACATTTCTATTTTTTCTTTAGATATAGGCAAAGATAGTTTAGGCAATACAATTTTATGGATTTTAACTGAGTCTGGTGCTATGGCATACAGAGTTTACAATGAGGGTTCAAGGTATAAATTGGAGCCTCAATCAATCCCAGGTTTCTGCGATTTTTATCTATCAAATATTGATTTTGATAATCAGTCAAAAATAAGAGTTGATAAACAAAACAATGCTTGGATTATATCAAAGGAGGGTGTGACTGTTCTCAGTCCTCAAAATCCATGGGAAATAAAAATGTCTTTAAATTTAGAAACAAGTAATTTATTATCAAATAATATACAAGATATAGCTTTTGATGATAATGGCTACATCTATTTTGCAACGGATAGAGGGCTTTCAATTTTTCAAGGTATTTTTGCTACTGATAGAAGTAATTCATCTATATCTGTATCTCCAAATCCATTTATGATTGGAGATAGTAATACCTTGACAATAAGCAATTCCCTTTATGGATCAATTATACAAATAATGAATTTATCCGGAAAAGTTGTAAAAGAGTTCAATCTAAATGAAGGTAATGTTATTTTAGATTGGGATGGAAGAGGAGAGAATGGAAAATATTTAAATACAGGTGTCTATTTGCTTTCTGGTTTTCATCCTTCAGGTAGTCAAGGAGTTACAAAGTTGGCTATTATTAGAAAATAATTATTTTTTCTTGCCCCAATCAAACCCAGTTGCATCTAAAATATAA
>CETH01181665.1_pt1 | contig 38416 bp, 40 predicted proteins | sample 361461 | NCBI WGS metagenome assembly CETH01 (sample SAMEA2622695, study PRJEB7988) | marine metagenome | isolation source: saline water (ENVO:00002010), including
TGATTTAAAGTTTGTTCTCTTTCATCATTTCCTCCTCCTAGTCCAGCTCCTCTATGTCTTCCAACTGCATCTATTTCATCAATAAAAATTATACAAGGAGCACTTTTTTTACCTTGTTCGAACATATCTCTTACTCTACTTGCACCTACTCCAACGAACATCTCAACAAAATCCGAACCAGAAATTGTAAAAAATGGAACGTTTGCTTCTCCAGCTACAGCTCTAGCTAGGAGAGTTTTTCCTGTTCCTGGCGGACCAACTAAAAGGACTCCTTTCGGAATTTTGCCACCTAACTTTTGAAATTTTTGTGGATTTTTCAAAAATTCAATTATTTCTTCAAGTTCATCTTTTGCCTCATCTACGCCTGCTACATCTTCAAAGGTTACTCTACCTTGCTTTTCAGTTAGTAATCTGGCTTTAGACTTACCAAAGCCCATTGCGCCACCTTTACCACCTTGCATTTGTCGCATAAAAAATATCCATACACCAATAAATAAAAGCATAGGTAACCAATTTAGGAGCATACCTAAAATTGGAGAAACTCTTTCATCTAGAGGTGCTGCTGTAACTTTCACCCCACTTTCTGTTAATTTGGTTATTAATGCAGGGTCATCTGGGGCATAAGTGGTGAATTCTTCACCAGATTGAAAATGGCCTATTATATTTTTTTCCTGTATTATCACATCATTTACGTTATTAAGTTTAACCTGAGCAAGAAATTCAGAATAAGGAAGCGATACTTGTCGGTTTTGGGTATTATTGTCTTGAAATAAATTAAAAATAGCTAGTAAGAAAATTACTATAATAGCCCATGCAGCCAAATTTTTTCCCATTTTATTCAAATTTTTTCTCCAAGTTTAAATATATCAATATTTTTATATTTTTTAAATAAATTCTGCTCAATATGAGTTATCTTAATATTATTTTTCCAAAAATCACTCTTCCAATATAATAAATGGGGTACAGACACTATTTGTTCAAGTACTCTTATAGCAGGAATAGTTTTAATAGCATTTAGATTTATACTAGGTTTTTCTATTTTATTCAATTTAATCATAGCTAGATAGTCCTTTTCTCCAAGTGGGCCAATCGTTATATGCTTTCTTTTTGTATTATTTAACACTAAAAATCTTCTGTCCCATAATGTGAAAGGTTTAATTATTTTTTTTACATCTATAAATCTGTCTAACTGTCTTGATAAAATAATATTATTATTTTTAATTTTTATATAAGCCCCTCCAATAGTTGAAATTTTATCATTTTCATTACTAATATTTTTAATTAAATTAAAAAGTACTGAGCTCCTTCTAGGATACTTTTTACCTCCTATGATTTTAATTAAATAATTTAACACTCTTATCTGAAGATGTTCAGGAAGTGTATTAAACTTATATAACTTCATTTTACAAATACCAACTTCACTAAATTCAATATCATTACATATATATTTATATAGTAAAGTATTGATGCTAATACTTAATTTTTTGAAAAGTAAAATTGCTTTTTTAAAATCATCAAACATACTACCATTTACGAGTAATTTTCTAGTTTTAGATCTTAAATATTTTAAGTCTGAGTTTGATGGGTCTTCTATCCATTTTATTTTATTAATTTTACAAATTTCAATTAAAGTATTTTTTTCATATCTGAGTAGAGGTCTGACTAACTCTAGAGAACCTGATTCAGTTAGTATTCTAGAAAATTCTCTCATACATACTAATCCTTCTAATCCACTTTTGGCCTCCAACCTTATTACAAAAGTTTCAACTTGATCGTTAGCATGGTGACCTAAAAACATATATTTACATTTATGTTTTATGCAAGCGTCGCTAAAAAGATTATATCTCATTATCCTAGCAGTTTCCTGAATCTTTGTTTTTGGTTTTTTTTCAGACCATAGTAAAGAATGATGTTCTATATTTTGTTTCTTCATCATATATTTTACATATTTAGTTTCTTCAGATGATTCTTTTCTTAATTGATGGTCTAATGTAAATGCAATAACATTATAATTATATTTTTTGCTATATTTTTTAGCTAAAAAAGCTAATGCCAAACTATCGCTTCCTCCAGATACTCCTAGAGCAATATTTTGATCTTTAAATTTTTCTTTATACTTATTAATAAAGAATTCAAAATTTATTGTTAATTTTTTATTATTCACTAACTATTTACAATCAAGCTTTGCCTTATAAGTATTAACTCTGTTTGAAATACTCAAAGGAAGTTCTGTGAATTCTTTATTAAGTTTTGCAAATGTGGAACATGCTTCTTTAGATTTATTAAGAGCAAAAAGTGAAATTCCTAGTTTAAGTAATTGTGCAGAAGCTTTGGAACCTTTAGGAAATTTTTTATAGCCTGCAGCAAAATTTTGTGCCGCTTGAATATAATTTTTTCTTACATAAAAAGTTTCACCCAACCAATAATAGGCATTACTAGCTAGATTATGGTCGGTAAAGTCACTAATAAATTTTATAAATGCTATTTCAGCAGCTTCGTAATTTCCTTTTGAAAGCATATTATATGCTCTCTGATAGATTTCTTCGGGTTTTTTATTAGGAGTTATTATAGAAATATTTTTAGATTCATCTATATTTTCTGTTTTTTGTCCAACAAGTAGCTCTGATGATTGATCGTTAATAGTTTCTTTTATTATCTCATCATTTCCATTTGTAGGATCTATTTTAGCTAATACCTTTACAGTAGAATCATCAGCTTTCTCAGCGTTGCTCATACCTGGATAGACTGGATATTCCATAACCTCATTATCAGCCTCGTCTTTTTTATTAATTGTGTCATTTATAGCTGGCTCTTTTAAGCTCTCTATTTTTGCAAGTAAATTTATATTTTGTTTGTTTAGTTGTTTAATTTGCTCCTTTAAATAATCAAGTTCTTCCATAAATCCTTCAATAGATCTGGTCTTTTCCTCAAGTTCTAAAAGCCTTCGCTCATGATCAGCTTCTGATTTATAATTATTATTTTCTCTTTGAATTTCTTTTGATGAATTTACTTCTTTACCTTGGTAAACTTTTCTTTCTAAATCATTAATTTTAGTATTTAGTCCTTCTATTCTGTTTAAAATTCTTTCATTAATATTTGTTATGACTTCAGTATTACTTTGCGCGTAGGGTTTATTTATAAAGATAAACACTAAAGTTAAAAAGCTTAAAGCCGAATAAACAATCTTAAAATTCATTATTATTTATATCTCTAATTATTATTTATAAACGTAATAGCTGTTCTATTTTGAGTCCATGCAGTTTCGTCATGACCTTCGACAGAAGGTTTTTCTTTTCCATAAGAAATTACAGATATCCTGTTTGAACTTATACCAAGAGATATGAGATAATTTTTTGCAGCTGATGCTCTTCTTTCTCCTAAAGCTAAATTATATTCTCTTGTACCTCTTTCATCACAATGGCCAGTAACTGTAATCGAGAGATCAGGATTTCGAATTAAAAATTGATATTGTTGTTGAAGAGTAGCTGCACTTTCATCTGTGATGGTGGATTCATCATAACCAAAGAAAATTCTATCTCCAACCTCTATTAATTCAGAAGCTAGTTTTTCTTCCACAGTAAGCTCTACTTCCTCTATTTCTATTGCTTGGGCTATATTATCAGTAATTTCAATTTCTTCCGTTAAAGTATCATTTTGCTCTGTATTGCCTCCCTCAGCGTCAAGCAATAAACTTTCTTGATCTTTATTTGTACATGAAATAAAGGTTAATAAAAGTATACTAATAATAAAAATTTTAAAATACTCTAACATTGAGGCTCCTTTTATATTTTATCTTTTTTTATTTTACTATAATATATATTCTAAATATTATATACAGAATATTTATTTTAGTAATTTAATTTACATTTTTAGGGCTCCAGGCAGGATCTGAAGCATCTTCTGGTGTATCAAGTTCTCTTTCTCTATATCCAGTAATATCAATTACAAATAATCTAGTTCTCATACTTCCGTTATTTTGAGGAATTTGTCTAAAGAAACTAAGCACCCTTCCTCCAGGAGCCCATGTAGGTCCTTCTGTTAAATAACCTTCTGCAATTAATCTTTCTTCTGATCCATCTGGTCTCATTAGACCGATAAAGAACCTTCCTCTAGTAAATTTAGTAAATGCAATATAATCACCTCTTGGAGACCAAACAGGAGTTGCATAACTACCTCTTCCAAAACTTATTCTTTTAGGTTTTTCACCGCTTCTTTTCATAATATAGAGATGCTGTCCACCAGATCTATCAGAATTAAACACTATATTTTTTCCATCTGGTGAAAAAGAAGGAGAAGTGTCAATAGATCTTCCTTTCGTTAGTTGCCTAGTTTTTCTAGTATTAAGATTCATCATATAAATATTAGTAGAACCATTTTCTGCAAGAGACATTATCAAATCTTCTCCATCTGGAGAGAATCTTGGTGCGAAAGACATGCCGGGGAACTGGCCTAAAATTTCAATTTTACCATTTGATAAATTATACAAATAAACACTGGGTTTCAGACCTGCTTTAACACCACTATAAGAAAAAAACGTAATAAGTTGTTGATTAGGAGAAAATCTTGGCGTCAAAACTAATGATTTACCATCAGTTAGATATTTATGATTACCTCCATCTTGATCCATAATTGCAAGTCTTTTTATTTTATTCTTTTGACTTCCTGATTCTGAAACATAAACTATTCTAGTATCAAAATAGCCTTCTTCTCCCGTTAATCTCTCATAAATTTTATCTGATATGATGTGAGAAATCCGTCTCCAAGATTTTGTCTTTGAGGAGAGAGAAAGTCCAAACATTCTTTTTTCTCCATATACATCCCATAATTCTATGCTTACAGAAATTTTATCATTATTCTTTTTTGAAATTTTTCCTGAAATAAGAGCTTGTGCATCTATAATTCTCCAATCCCTATACTTGGGAGGATTTAATAATTGTTCAGGACTTTGCATATAGGCATTTCTATCTAATAATTTGAATAAACCTGAGTTTATTAAATTGTTAGCAATTAGATTTGGAATATTTTTGTGCAAATTTAATTTTTTTATATTTTCATCTGATGCAAAATAAGATATAGCGATAGGCATGGCTTGAATATTACCACCCATTATATCTATTTGAAGTGGCCTGTCAGCGGATTTAGAAATATTTGTAAAAGAGATTAGAGTAATAGAAAATATGATATAAAAATAAATATTAAATTTTAAAATATATTTTAACATTCTATCCCTCATAGTCTTCTATAATATGTATATTATTTATGTTTGATATGGTGTAAAGCTAATATCTATTATTTTCCATATATTATATTCTTTTTCCGGCAGTTTAGAAAATTTACCTAATTTTTTTATAGCACGTTGTGCTGCTTCAACATATGGCAAATATGTTGGATCTTGTTGAGCACGTTTTAATGATTTTTTATTTACGATAGTTTTATTGATTTTTCCATCTGGACTCAAGTAAATTCTTAATTGTACAGTTATATCATTCAAAACTTTTAAATCAGGAGCAGGCGGGAGTGAGTAATTTTCTTTAATTTGTTTATATATTTTTTCTGTAATAGATTTTTTTATATTTCTTATTTCTTCTCCTGATTTTTTAATTTCTTTTTTAGGCTTATTAGTATTTTGTTTTTGTGGTTGTATAGGTTTTTCCTCATATTTGGCCAAATTTTTTAACATATCATCAAAAACCTCTTCTTCATCGTTAGTTTTTGTATTATCAATTCTTTTTTTTATTTCTTTTTCTTTAATTTTTATTTCCGGTTTTTTTTGAGGAGGCTTAGGTTTTAAAGTTATTTTTTTATTTTCAATATTTTTTTTCTTTATTGTTGGTTTTTTTTTAGGAGGTTGCGGTTTAAATTTAACTATTTCTTTTTCTTTAGTTTTATTTATAGTTTTTTTTACTATTTCTTTTTCTATAATTTTATTTTTATCCACTTCTTCATTTACAATTTCAATTGATATAAAATCAATTTCTTTAGTTTTAATTTCAGGTAATGTTAAAGAGATAAGAACAAAAACTAGTAAGTGAATAGTAAGCGATGAGTAAAAAGCTTTTTTCAATTTTTATTTCTCAATTTTTTGTTTTGTTAACAATGCAACTTTATTATAACCTGCATTTTTAATTAGGCTCATTAATTCCATTACTTCACCATAGGGTAAAATTTCATCAGCTCTGATAAATATTCTTGATTCTTTATTTAAATTAGCAATCGCATTTAATTTAATTTTTAATGTTTCCGCCTTAACTATACTGTCTCCTATAAAAATTTCCTTATTTTTATTCATAGTTATTGTTAAGGGTTCATCTTGACCTGGCAGAGCGTCAGATTCTGTAGTAGGTAAATTTACTGACACTCCAGAAGTAAGTAAAGGAGCTGTTATCATAAATATTATTAATAAAACAAGCATGACATCTACTAAAGGAGTAACGTTTATTTCTGACATTGGTTTATTTTGAAACGAACGGTTTTTTTTATTTTCTACATTCATTTTTCTGTATTCTGCTCTGATAAATGTCGTGATAGTAATGCCTCAAACTCACTTGCAAAATTTTGAAGCCTCAATGCATAAGTATTTAGGTTATTAGATAATTTATTATAGGCAATTACTGCCGGTATTGCTGCTACAAGACCTAATGCAGTAGCCAATAATGCTTCAGCTATCCCAGGAGCCACTACTGCTAGAGAAGTATCTTTACTGACAGCAATAGATTGAAAGCTATTCATAATTCCCCAGACAGTTCCAAACAACCCTATGAAAGGAGCTGTTGAACCAACTGTGGCTAAAAAGCCAATATTTTTTTCTATATTTTCTAATTCTCTTGTTACAGCAACACTCATGACTTGGTGGATTCTTTCTTGTAAACCTGCTTGAATATTCTGGTTTGATATAGAATTATTTTTATTTGCTCTAGTCCACTCATACATTCCTGCAACAAAAACTACAGATAGGGGGTGATGAGGATTTTGTTCTTCTTGTTTATACAATTCCTCTAATGACTCACCTGACCAGAATGCATTTTCGAAGATTTCAGCTTCTCTTTTAAGGGATAGAAATCTTTTAGTTTTTTCAATAATTATTGACCAAGACCAAATGCTAGCTATGAGTAAAATAAGCATAACAATTTTAACTATCACATCAGCTTGTAATACAAGACCCCAAAATGATACATCTAGTGGTGCATTAGATATGAGCTCATTTTCCATATACTACTCCTTAATAATTTATACAGTATTTAATGAATTAAGTATATATTTAGGTATACGGCTAGGTTTTCCTATTTGATTTACAGATCCTAACGTAATATCAATTTTTGCCAATAACTTTTTCTTTTTATATATACTTTGTTCCATTATAATTTTAGCAGAAGATATTTTTATAATTAAGCTTTTTACATTAAGTAGTTCATCTAATTTTGCTGAGTGATAATACTCTATAAACAAATTTTTTACTACGAATTGAATATTATAATCATTTTTTAATTTTTCCTGCTCAATTTTATATTTTCTTAACATTTCTGTTCTTGATCTTTCTGCAAATTTTAAATAATTCGCATGATAAACAACGCCTCCAGAATCTGTATCTTCATAGTAAACTCTAATATTATTTTCATATTTTAATATTGATATTTTATTTATTTTTTGTGGCATTTTTATTATTTTTTATCAGATTTTCTAGTGCTATTTTAGTTGCTACTCTACCTCTCGGAGTTTTTTGAAGAAATCCTTTTTGGATTAAGTAAGGTTCTATTACATCCTCAATAGAATCTTTCTGTTCTCCCATTTGGGCTGCTAGTGTCTCTAAACCTACCGGCCCTCCATTATGATCATTAATGAGATGATTTAAATAACTTTGATCCATTTGATCAAGACCATTTTTATCCACACCTAATTGAAGTAAGGCATCATTTGCTACATCTTTTTTTACTTCTATTTTTTCTGTGTCTAGAGATGTTATTATATCTCTTAATCTTCTTACTAGTCTACTTGCTACTCGAGGAGTTCCTCTTGATCTCTGTGCAATTTCTAATGCTGCTTCGTCATCTATTTTAATACCAAGAAGCTTAGCTGATCTTAAAACAATATCTTTCATATCATCATTTTCATAAAACTCTAATCTAGCAGGTATCCCAAAACGATCTCTTAATGGGTTTGATAATAAGCCTGCTCTTGTTGTAGCCCCTATTAGTGTGAAGGGTTGCAAATCTATCTTTACTGATCTTGCGGAAGGCCCTTCTCCTATCATAATATCTAGATGTAGATCTTCCATGGCTGGGTAAAGTATTTCTTCAACTGTATTATTCAATCTGTGAATTTCATCTATAAATAAAATATCATTAGACTCTAAGCTTGTTAATAAGGCCGCTAAATCACCAGGTCTTTGAATAATAGGACCAGAGGTTGATCTAAATCCAACATTTAATTCATTCGAAATTATTTTTGCTAGTGTTGTTTTTCCTAATCCAGGAGGACCATAGAGCAATACATGATCTAAAGCTTCTTTTCTTTTCTGTGTGGCTTGCATAAATATATTTAAATTATCACATAAAGTTTTTTGGCCTATAAATTCATTTAACTTTTCAGGCCTTAAACTAATATCTTTTTGATCTCTGTCAGTATTGGAAACAGGACTATTATTTTTATTATTTTCTAAAGTCATTTTCGTTTTTCTGAAATAAGTTTTAATGCTATTTGTAACATATCTTCTACTTTCTTATTTTTATCTTCATTAGTTAATTTGGATACTACTTCATATGCTTCATGGTGACCATATCCCAAACCTATCAAGCCACTTATAAGATCTTGTATATTTCTATTTTCTGAGGCCTGTGAACTTGTTGGTATGGATAAATTAAGAGTTTTATCTTTTAATTCAGAGCATATTCTTACTGCCCCCTTATTACCTATGCCGGGAATTCTAGTTAATAGTGTTTTATCCTCTGATAAAATAGCCATTTCTAATTCTTCTGGAGTCATTATTGATAAACCTTTTATAGCAGTTTTTGCTCCTACGCCTTGTACTTTCAAAAGTAGATCAAACCAGTACTTTTCATTTTCTTCTTTAAATCCATATAAAGTTATTTGATCTTCTCTGACTATAGTTTGAATAAGAATTTCGTCTAATTGACCTTTAGCAGCTAATTTATTTAGCACTTTACTGGAACAATAAACTAGATAACCAACTCCTGAAACATCTATAATAACATAGTCTTCTCCTGTTTGATCTATAATACCTCTTAGTTTAGCAATCATTTATTTTTCCTATATCTATATTATTTATTTTAGATTGAGAAAAAAAAGTATGACAAATTGCGACTGCTAAAGCATCAGACTCATCTTCACTTTCTATTTTACAGCCTGGTAAAAGAATTTTAACCATAGATTTGACCTGTTCCTTTAGTGCTCTTCCTGAGCCAGTTAATGATTGCTTGACTCTTGTTGGAGCATATTCAAAAACTTGTATGTTATGAATAGAACAAGTTGTTATTGCTGCACCCCTAGCCATGCCTAATTTCAGAGTAGATTGCCCATTCATATTAACAAAAACTTCCTCTACTGCCGCTGTCTTAGGACTATATTCTTTGATAACTTTATTAATTTCAATATGTATTTCTTTTAATCTTATTGATAAAGGTAGCGAACTTTTAGGAGAAATACTGCCACTTGCAACCCACTTTATTTTTTCGTCTTTTGTATTTATTATACCCCAACCTGTGTGACGTAATCCTGGGTCTAAACCTAAAAGACGCATTTTTATATTTTCCATTCAATATTTTAATTTTATTTATTTTTTATTCTATCCATAATTTCTTCACTAACTTCTAAATTAGTATAGACTGTTTGTACGTCATCATTATCTTCTAAAACATCTATAAATCTAAGCATTTTTTCAGCCTGTTCCTCATTAATAGGTTGTAAATTTTGTGGAACCCATTCTAATTTAGCACTAGTTGGATTACCTATTTTTTCGGTAAGAGTATCTCTAACACTTCCAAAATCTTCAGAGATACAAATTGCTGTATGTTCATTGACTTCGGATATAATATCTTCCGCCCCAGCATCTGCTGCATATTCAAAAAAAGTGTTTTCATCAAATTGATCATTATTAAATTTTATTACACCTTTTCTTTTAAATACAAATCCTAAGCTACCAGTTTCTCCTAAAGATCCTCCATTTTTGCTGAATGCAGAACGTATCTCTGAAGCAGTTCTATTTCTATTATCAGTTAATACGTCAATAATAACAGCTACACTGCCTGGCCCATAGCCCTCGTAACGTATTTCTTCATATACTGCATCATCATTTCCTCCAACAGCCTTTTGAATGGCTTTTTCTATTCTGTCTTTAGGCATATTTTCAGCTCTGGCACTAATAATAGCATTCCTTAATCTTGGGTTTTTTTCTGCTTCTGCTATACCAGTTTTTGCGGCAACTGTTATTTCTCTTGCCATTTTAGAAAATAATTTAGCTCTTTTAGCATCTTGTGCACCTTTTCTGTATTGGATATTTTTAAATTTTGAATGTCCTGCCATATTACTCTCAATTCTATTAATATAATTATTATACTTAATTTTTTTAAATATAAATTATATTTTTATATTTTTTCTGGAAATCTATTAATTAAATGGGGGCCTATTATTATAGGTTCTATGCTATTTGCCATTCCATTGAAATCATTTATTTTAATAAATGCTCCACATAATGTAGCTTCCCCTGAGCTAACATTTATCCTTCCTGTTGGCATTTTATGTTTAAACCTTGCAACCCAGCCTTCTTTTTCACCTCCTATTACAGAATTATAGTCTCCACACATTCCTGCATCAGATTGAAAAGCCGTACCTTTTTCAAGAATTTGAGCGTCTAATGTGGGTATATGTGTATGAGTTCCTATTATACAGCTGACTTGACCATCAAAAGTATGACCTATAGCCATTTTTTCTGAGCTTGCTTCACCATGAACATCAATAATTATTGCAGATACATTTTCACCAATTCTATATTCTTCTAATATGTTAAAAATTGTTTCAATAGGGTCATTTAAAGGATCCATAAATAACCTAGCCATTACATTTATTATAAGCACTTTTCTTTTCATAGAGTCCTCATATACAACAAACCCCTTGCCAGGAACACTTTGAGGAAAATTTTGTGGTCTTAAAATATAATTCTCTTTTGCTATATAAGGAATAATTTCTTTCTGATCCCATACATGATTACCAGTAGTTATTACGTTAACACCTAATTCATAGAACTCTTCACAAATTTTTGGAGTAATTCCAAATCCTCCAGCAGCATTTTCTCCATTTACAACTACCGTATCAATTTCAAGGCTTCTTTTTAGTTCTGGTAGTTCTTTTTTTAATACTTGCCTTCCAGATTTACCTATAATATCGCCTAAAAATAAAATATTCATTAACTATTCCTTAGTAAGTTTTCATTTTATTAAAAATATGTTTTTCTGTAATTATAACATCCATATTTACATCATGTTTTTCAATAGGTAGCATTTTAATTTGCTGAATAGAATATGCAAAACCAATTTTAATTATATTTTTATATTCATATAGTGACTTATCATAATAACCTCCACCACGACCTAAACGGTTTAAATCTTTATCAAAGCCAATTAAGGGGCAAATAATTATATCTGGAGATTTTACTTCTTTAGAATTGATGATTATACCCAAATTATTAATATTTATCATGGTATCAGGTGTCCATAATCTATATTTTATATCACCATTTTCTGTTGAGGCTAAACTTATTGTAGCTCCAAACTCAGCTAATGCAGCAATTGAAGGTTTAGTATCTATTTCTGAACCTATAGGCCAATATATTGCAATATTTTTTTTAGTTATTGAAAAGTTTTTTGAATTTAAAAAATGTATTAGGTTTCTCGCTAAATCATTTGCTGATTCTAGAGAATGTAAATGAAATAATTTTCTTTTTTGTATAAGATCTTTTCTTATCTTTTTCTTTAATTCGGAGTAATGCCGCTTGGACCGAACTTTTTGAATAACCACCTTGGAGCCTAAGTTATTAGGTGGGAATCGCATAAAAAGACCTCAGTCTTTACAGAGGTAACTCCCGAGTGATTAGAAAGGTCCTGGAGTTTATCATTTTTTCGCATCTTGCAGCAATTACTCCTAGTTAAATATATAAAATATATATATAAAATTAACAAGCATCATTAAAATTACCTTAATTATTGTTTATCAATTATGTTAAAAATTTTTTCTAACTTTTTAGTGCTATCATCAATATTTTTAACAGCTTCATCAAGTATATCTTGATTTTTATCTAGTATTGTTATTGCTGCTAATACCATTAGTTTTACATCTCCAATTTGCCCAATAGTATTAGCAATATTTGAAACTTCTTCATTTAATAAATTAGCTAATTCTTTTACTCTGTTCTCTTCACCTTCAGAACATGCAATTTTATGTTCTCTATTATTTATAATAATATCTACTTCAGGCATTACTTATTTTTTTTCTCAAGTTTATTAATTTTTTCTATAATTTTTTCGAGTTTATTAAGAGTATTTGCATATTTAAATTTTAAGTTTTCATTTTCTGTAAGAAGAATCTCTTCAATATCATTAATTTTAGAATCATTATCATATTTATTGATAGCAGAATATAATTTTTCTGTGATAGAATTAAAATTTATTAATGATGTTTTTAGGTCTTTCATAGAGTTATATTCCTAATTTCTACATTTTTTGTCTACAAAAAATAAATAACATTTTATTTTATTAAAATAATTTCCTATAAGATAGTAGGACGATTTAACTAATATTGGCAATAAAGTAGATAAAAAACTTTTTAAAATATTTCTGCAATTACTTTTTTAGGATATTAATTATATTATGATCGAGAATAATGAAAAGGAATTAGATAAGCTTTCTAATGCTATTAGAATGCTCTCAGTAGAAGCAGTACAAAGAGCTAATTCCGGCCACCCGGGAATGCCAATGGGGATGGCAGATGTAGCGACAGTATTATTTACAAAATTTTTAAACTTTGATAGCAGTTATCCTGACTGGTTAAATAGAGATAGATTTATTTTAAGTGCTGGTCATGGGTCTATGCTTTTATATTCATTATTATATTTGAATGGTTATAAAGATATTGATATTGAAGATATTAAAAACTTCAGAGCTTTGCATTCTAAAACAGCAGGGCATCCAGAGTATGGAGAACTTTCTGGCATAGAGACTACTACAGGCCCATTAGGGCAGGGAATTGCAAATGCTGTTGGCGTTGCATTAGCAGAAAAAATAATGTCTGCAAAATATGGAAATGATTTATTTAACCATAATACATATGTAATTGCTGGTGATGGCTGCTTAATGGAGGGAATAAGTCAAGAAGCTATATCTCTGGCTGGTCATTTAGGCTTAGGAAAATTGATTATTTTATTTGATGATAATGGTATTTCTATTGATGGGCCAACATCTTTATCTACATCTGATAATCAGTTACTTCGATTTGAAGCTAGCAATTGGCATACTTTAGAATGCGACGGGCATGCTTCTAAGGATATTGAGAGCGCTATAAAAAAATCATTAAACGATCCAAGACCTTCATTAATTGCTTGTAAAACCAAAATTGGCTTTGGTTCTCCTAATAAAGAGGGCAAATCATCAAGTCATGGTGCTCCTATGGGAGAAGAAGAAATACAGTTAATTAGAGAGAGATTAGGATGGGATTACGAATCTTTTGACATTCCTGAAGAAATTTTGAGTAGTTGGAGAAAGAATGGTTCAAGAGGTTCAGATATAAGATTAGCTTGGCAAAATAAATATATGAAGTCTGCTTATTACGAAGAAGTTTCTGATTTGATTGCCAATAAACATATTCTCAATATTGAAGATAATTTAGAAAATTACAAAGAAAATTTATCTAAAGATAACACATCTGTAGCCACTAGAAAGTCAAGTGAGAATGTTCTTAATGAGCTCACAGAAAAATTTTCTAATTTAATTGGAGGGTCAGCAGATCTGACAGGCTCAAATAATACATTGTCTAAAAATCAAAAAGCTATTAACGCTAATGACTTTTCTGGAAGTTATATATATTATGGGATAAGAGAGCATGCTATGGCAGCTGTAATGAATGGAATAGCTCTTCATTCAGGTCTAATACCATACGGAGGAACATTTTTAGTATTTACAGATTATTGCAGGCCTTCGATACGATTATCAGCTCTAATGGGATTAAGAGTTATATATATTATGACTCATGATTCAATAGGGCTTGGGGAAGATGGCCCTACCCATCAGCCTGTTGAACATTTATCTGCTTTAAGAGCTATACCTAATTTAGATGTTTTTAGGCCAGCAGATAGTACAGAGACATTAGAAGTATGGCAAGCTGCTTTAAAGTCTAAAAATACCCCTAGTATTATTGCCTTGTCTCGACAAAATTTAAGTCCTGTTCGAACTAAATTTAGTAAAGAAAATTTATCAGAATTAGGAGCATATATATTAGTTGATAAAATTGAGGCTGATATTTGTTTATATGCCTCAGGCTCTGAAGTTGAAATTGCAATAAATGCATCAAAAAAATTAGATTTAGAAAATATTAATGCAAAAGTAGTGTCTGTCCCATCTTTAGATCGGTTTTATAAGCAAGATAAAAGTTATAAAGATAATATTATTAATTCTATTCCTAAAATAGTCATAGAAGCTGGTATAAGGCAGAGTTGGGATTATATTTTAAATGAGAATGATATATTTATAGGAATGTCTAGCTTTGGAGCTTCTGCTCCTGCTAAAGATTTATATGAATATTTTTCTATTACTGAAGAAAAGGTAATAAGTTCAGCAAAATCAATATTAAACAGGAGAAAAAAATGACAGTTAAAGTTGCAATAAATGGATTTGGTCGAATAGGTAGATTAGTTTTAAGAGCTATAATCGAGTCAAAAAGAAATGACATTAGCGTTGTAGCAATTAATGATTTAGGTTCAGTTGCAGCAAATGCTCATCTATTAAGTTATGACAGTGTACACGGTAAGCTTAATAGTAAAGTAGAGGTAACTTCTAGTGGGATTAGTACAGAACATGGAGAGATAAAAGTTTTCTCAGAAAGAAACCCTGAAAATTTACCTTGGGGTGATTTAGATGTTGATATTGCTTTAGAGTGTACAGGGCTATTTACTAAAAAAGAAGATGCAAATAAACATGTTTTAGCTGGAGCAAAGAAAGTATTAATTTCAGCTCCCGGAAATGGCGTTGATTATACAGTTGTTCATGGAGTGAATGAAAAAGGTATAACAGATGAACATAAGATAGTTTCTAATGCAAGTTGTACAACTAATTGTTTAGCTCCTGTAGCAAAAGTATTAAATGAAACGGTAGGAATTGAAAGTGGTTTTATGACTACTGTGCATGCATTTACAGGAGATCAACCTGTTTTAGATACTTTGCATTCTGATTTAAGGAGGGCGAGAGCAGCTTCTACTTCAATGATACCTACCTCAACAGGAGCAGCTAAGGCTGTTGGATTAGTGTTACCAGAACTAGCAGGTAAGTTAGATGGAACTGCGGTTAGAGTACCAACAGTGAATGTATCTATGGTAGACTTAACTTTTTATACAGAAAGGGCTACTTCAATAGAAGAGATAAATAACGCAATAAAACAAGCTTCCTTAAGTAGCTTATCTGGTGTCCTTACTTATAATAGTGAGCCTTTAGTTTCTATTGATTTTAACCATAATCCTGCTTCTTCTAATTTTGATGCTACACAGACGCAGGTTGTTAAAGAAAAATTAGTAAGAGTTCTCTCATGGTATGATAATGAATGGGGTTTTTCAAATAGAATGGCTGATGTTGCAGTTCTTATGGGGAAGTAAACATGCCGCTAAAAACTATTGATAATTTAGATGTTAAAGGAAAAATTGTTTTAGTTAGGTGTGATTTTAATGTACCAATATCTGAGGATGGAGAAATTTCAGATACAAGTAGAATAGAAAGACATGCTCCAACAATAATAACTTTAGTTAATAAAGGAGCTAAAGTAGCTTTGTTATCTCATTTTGGAAGGCCAGGAGGAAAATTTGATGAAAAATTTTCTTTAGGATTCATATCAGAAAGTATCACAGAAGTGTTTAAAGCCTCAGAGGTAGTAGTAATATCTGATTGCATTGGAGATGTGGCAAAGCAAGTTCTTAATGATTTACCTAATGGAGGTATAGCACTCCTAGAGAATGTAAGGTTTTATGAAGGAGAAGAAAAAAATGATACAGATTTTAGTAAATCTTTGGCTGATATAGCTGATATCTATATTAATGATTCTTTTTCTGTGTGTCATAGAGAGCATTCTTCGGTTCATGGTATTACAAAATTTTTACCTTCTTATGCTGGTTTAGCTCTTCAACTTGAAATTGAAATGCTTGAAAAGGTTTTAGAAAAGCCCGAACCACCTATGATGGCAATTGTAGGAGGATCAAAAGTTTCTACCAAATTAAAATTATTAGGTAATTTAGTAGAAAAAATGAAATTTTTAGCTATTGGTGGAGGTATGGCAAATACATTCTTAGCTGCTCAAGGAAAAAATATTGGTTCATCTTTTTATGAGAAAAATATGATAAAAGAGGCAAAAACTATTATGAAAAAAGCTGAAACAACAGATTGTGATATTATTTTACCTATAGATGCGGTTGTTGCAGATAAATTGGAATTTGGTGTTCAGAGTTTTTCTATAGATTTAGAAAATATAGAAAAAAGTAATATGATTTTAGATGTAGGAGAAAAAACTGTCGAATTAATATCTAATGCTATTATTAATAGTAAAACTCTTCTTTGGAATGGTCCTCTTGGTGTATTTGAAATTCAACCTTTTGATGAAAGTACATCCTCTTGTGCTTTAACTGCCGCAATGATGACTAGAGCAGGAGGTTTAATTAGTGTGGCAGGAGGAGGAGACACGGTTTCAGCATTAAATCATGCAGGAGCTTCAGGTGGTTTTTCTTATATATCTGTCGCTGGTGGAGCATTTTTAGAATGGATAGAAGGTAAAGTTTTGCCTGGAATAAAAGTTTTAAATGACTAAATAGGGAGAAAATATAATGAAGATAACTAGAGTAGTTAAAAATATATTAAATAATTATGAAAGTGATAATCCTGGAACGAAGGCAAATATTGCTGGAATGTTAATGCAAGGAAAATTAGCAGGTACTGGTAAATTAGTTATCCTTCCAGTAGATCAAGGTTATGAACATGGCCCAGCAAGGTCTTTTTCTCCAAATCCTGACGCTTACGACCCTCACTACCATTATAAACTTGCAATAGATGCAGGTTTAAATGCATATGCTGCTCCTTTAGGAATGCTAGAAGCAGGTGCTGATACATTTGCTGGGCAAATACCAACTATATTAAAGCTGAATAGCGCAAATAGTTTATCTACACTAAAAGACCAAGCGGTACATGGGTCTATAGAAGATGCTTTAAGGTTAGGTTGCTCAGCTGTTGGTTTTACCATTTATCCTGGTTCAGAATATCAATTTGAAATGATGGAAGAGTTAAAAGAATTAGCTTTAGAAGCAAAATCTTTCGGATTAGCGGTAGTAGTTTGGTCCTATCCTAGAGGAGGAAATCTGTCTAAGGAAGGAGAGACAGCAATGGATGTTTGCGCTTACGCTGCACATATGGCAGCTTTACTCGGTGCACATATTATTAAAGTTAAGCCACCTTCTGCACACATTGAACAAAAAGAAGCAAAAGATTCATATAAAAATGTAGATATTTCTACACTTACAAAAAGAATAGCACATGTAATGCAGTCATCTTTTAATAATAGAAGAATTGTAGTTTTTTCAGGAAACGCATTTACTGACATGCAAGGATTGTTAAATGATATAAGAGAAATTAGAGACGGCGGAGGTAATGGTTCTATTATTGGACGAAATACTTTCCAAAGACCTAGAGAAGAGGCACTTTCTATGTTGAATCAAGTAATAAATATATATAAGGAAAAAATTTAAAAGTTTATAATGAAAGATAAATCATTAACAAAGTTATATTTAATATCTCCTGCAAATATAAATATTAATGAATTTACAGAAGATTTAGAAAAAGTCCTAAAAATAGGTTTAGTCTCGTGTTTTCAATTAAGATTAAAAAATATTGAAGATGACTTAATAGTTTCTGCCTCAAATAAGATTATTCCAGTATGTAAAAAGTATAATGTACCATTTATATTAAATGATAGAATAGATTTAGCTCATAAAGTCGGAGCTGACGGCGTGCATTTGGGAGAAGATGATGGAAATATTGTTGAAGCTAGAAAATTATTAGGGCCAAAAGCCATAATAGGTGCATCTTGCTATAATTCAAAGCATCTAGCTATGGAAGCAGCAGAGTCTGGTGCAAACTATGTAGCTTTTGGAGCATTTTTCGATACTAAAACAAAAAACCCAAAGTCAAAAGCTGAGATAGATACCATAAAAGATTGGATATATATCAGTAATATTCCATGTGTCGCTATAGGTGGTATTAATTCTTCTAATTGTATAGACTTAGTTAGAGAAGGCGTTGACTTTTTAGCTGTGATAGGCTCTATATGGAATAATGAAGATCCGCCAGAAGTATCTATTAAACACTTTGAAAATATTTTAATTTAAATTTATATATATTTTATAGGAAAAAATTATTATAAACCTATTTTTAATATTAAATTAAAACTAGTAAATAAATTTTAGGAGTTATTTCCATATGAAAATTAATGGTAATGCAATTAAGCCAGGTAACATTATAGAACATCAAAATTCACAATGGAGAGCAATAAAGTGTATGGCAGTGAAACCTGGAAAAGGTGGAGCTTTTAATCAAGTAGAATTAAAGAACTTAAAGACAGGATCAAAATTAAATGAACGATTCAGGGCAAACGAAGTTGTTGAAAAGTTAAGTATTGATACTAGGCCATATCAGTATTTATTTAGTAGCGATGAAATGCTAACTTTTATGGACTCAGAAACTTTCGAACAAATTGAGTTATCTATTTCTTTGATAGGAGAACAAAAAGCATTTTTAAAAGATGGCATGGAAGTTATATTAGAAATAGTAGATGGACAGCCAATAGGAATAGATCTTCCTGAACAAGTAGTTCATGAAGTTATTGAAACTGAGTCCGTAGTAAAAGGTCAAACTGCGTCTTCTTCTTATAAGCCTGCAATTCTAGATAATAATTTACGTATAATGGTGCCTCCCCATATTACAGTTGGTACAAGAGTGATGGTTGCAACTATAGACTGTAGCTATGTAGGAAAAGAAAAAGCTTAAATTTATTGGAAATTTTATGATTAGATATTCTGCGAATATTAATGTAATGATGTCGGCCGCTAGAAAAGCGTCTAAATCAATACTCAGAGATTTTGGAGAGTTAGAAAAGCTGCAAGTTTCTATTAAAGGGCAAAATGATTTTGTAACGATGGCAGATATTAAAGCGCAAGAAATAATTCACTATGAACTTGCTAGAGCTAGGGAAGATCATGGATTTTTAATGGAAGAAGGTAAAAACAAAAATAATATTGATGAAAATGAATTTACTTGGATTATTGACCCTATTGATGGGACTCTGAATTTTATGAATGGTATACCTTATTTTGCAATTTCTATAGCATTACATCAGAAAGATAAGCTAATTGCTGGAATAGTTTATGACCCCGTACATAATGATTTTTATTGGGCTGAAGAAGGAGTAGGAGCATATTTAAACGATCAAAGATTGAGAGTGAAAAGCAAAAGTAGTCTAGATAAATCTATAATTGCAATGGGAATACCTTTTTTAGGAAGAGGCAATCATAAGCAACATATAAAGAGTCAAGAAATAGTTATGTCTAGAGTAGCAGGATTAAGAAGATTTGGAGCTGCATCTTTGGATTTGGCTTATGTAGCTGCTGGAAAAGTTGACGGCTTTTGGGAATATGGTCTAAGCCCTTGGGACGTCGCTGCCGGTATAATATTAGTTAGGGAAGCAGGCGGTATAGCTTCAGGAATTGATGATAAAGAAAACCCATTACTTACTGGAAATATAGTAGCAGGTAATATTAATATAGTTAAAGAATTGAAATTAATATTAAATTCATAAACCATAGTATTATCAAAAAGTTGTAATAATTGCTTAATTAACTTATTTTAATTTTATGAAAGTGATTACTAAATACAACTGGAATAAAAATGAATAGTCCTAGTAGATTTATTCAAAGAATGATAGTTTTTATTATTCTAAACTTAGTATTAGGTTTTTTTCTAATAAGTTCTCTCTTAGACGCATTTATGACTAATGTAATTATAAATGGACTTATTTTTTCAGTTTTGGCTTTTGGAATAATAGTTATTTTTAGACAGGTATATACTTTAATTCCAGAAATTGAATGGATAGAAGGGTATAAAAGAAATAAGTCAAAAGATTTAACTGGTAATATTAAAACTAAAAAATTAATCTTATTAGCACCTATGGCAAGTATGTTAATTGAGCATAAAGGTAGATTTACTATATCTTCATTAGCAATGAGGTCGCTGTTAGATAGTTTAAATTTAAGATTAGATGAAACAAGAGAGATTTCTAAATATTTAATAGGTTTATTAGTATTTCTTGGTTTGTTAGGTACTTTTTGGGGATTGTTAAGTACTATAGATTCGGTTGGAACAGTGATTAACTCATTAGGGTTGGCTGGTGAAGATAGTGCCTCTATGTTCCTAAAATTAAAAGAAGGTTTGAAACAACCTTTAAATGGAATGGGAACTGCCTTTTCATCCTCTTTATTTGGTTTATCAGGGTCTTTAATACTTGGTTTTTTAGATATACAGGCTTCTCAAGCGCAAAACCAATTTTATAATGATGTAGAAGAATGGTTATCTTCTATGAGCTTGATATCTGTAAACTCAAGTAAAAGTAAAGATGCTAAAAAAATTCAAGAAGATGGTGTCCCTGTTTATGTGCAAGCCTTATTAGAACAAACTGCAGAAAGTATTGATTCTCTTCAAAGAACATTAGGTCGTGGTGAAGATGAAAGAAAGCATTTGGCAGATAATTTTGCAAACTTAGCTGAAAATATGTCTGCAGTTGCGGATCAGATAAAAGCCAACCAAAGAAATTTTGATAAAAATAATAAATCTATAGATATATCACCGATGGTGCAATATCTCAGGGATAATCCTAATGGCTTAGATGAGCCTACAAAAGAACATATAAGAAGTATGGATATATCAATTAAAAGATTGGTGGAAGAAAATAATCAAGCTAATAAACAACTTGTATCTGAGTTGAGGTTAGAAATTAAATTATTAGCGAAAACTATATCTGCTGTCGTTGAAAAAAATAAAAAATAATTACTAGGAGTTGAAATATTGATTAGGTCAAGAAGTAGAACTAGGCGTTCAGCTGATATATGGCCAGGTTTTGTTGATGCGATATCAACATTATTATTAGTTTTAATATTTTTATTAACTATTTTTATATCATCTGAATTTCTTTTATCAAAATTATTATCAAATAAGGATGATGCTTTAGAAGGATTAAATATACAAATTAATCAGCTTTCAGAATTATTATCTTTAGAAAAAAAAGAAAATAGAAATTTAGCAAATACAATTTCAAGACTTAATGAGAAATTAAATAATTCTGGATTAGCAAGTGATTTATTAAGTATGGAATTTTCAGACTTAAAAAATAAGAATATGGAGCTTAATAGATTAATAAATTCTCTAAAGGAGAGTAATAGTGTTATTAAAAAAGATAATATAAAATTAGAAACACAGAATGATACATTAGAAACTGAACTTAAAGAGCTTATAATTACCTTAAGAGCTACCTCAGTAAAATTGCAGACTGCAGAAGAGGAGATAAAATTATCTGAGGCTGCTAAAAACCAAGTTGATTTATTAAATATGCAAATTGTTGAATTAAGAGATCAACTTAATATCATTCAAAACTTATTAGATATTAATTCAGAGGAAATTAAAAATAAAGATTTACAAATAATAGAATTAGGAAAAAAGCTTAATACAGCACTAGCAGTTAAAGTAGGAGAGTTAAATCAGTATAAGTCTGAATTTTTTGGAAGGTTAAGAGCTATCCTAGGAAATAGAGAGGATATTTTAATTGTAGGAGATAGATTTATATTTCAATCTGAAGTTTTATTTGAGTCAGGTTCAGCAGAAGTTGGTGCGGAAGGTTTAATACAATTGAGAAATTTATCTAGAATACTGTTAGATATTACAAAAGACATACCTAAGGATATTCCTTGGGTACTACAAATTCAAGGACATACTGACCAAAACCCGATAAATACGCCGCTGTACCCCTCTAATTGGGAGTTAAGTGCAGCAAGAGCTATATCTGTTGGAAGAGTACTAATAAATTCTGGCGTGAATTCTGATAAAATATCAGTTGCAGGTTTTGCTGAATTTCAGCCTTTGGAATTAGGCTCTGACTCAGCTTCACTTAGAAAAAATAGAAGAATTGAAATAAAATTAACTCAGCCTTAATTTATTATTTTTCTTTTTGGACTTAATGTTTCAGGAGTTATTAAATTATTACTTAAGTAGTCTGGCCATTTTATTCCAGTAATTAGACACTCTATTATTTTAGAAATTCCAGGAGAAGTTTGGATCCCATAACCTCCTTGACCAGCTAACCAAAAGAAACCGGACATATTAGAGTCTTCTCCTACAACTGGTGTTCTATCAGGAAAAAATGATCTTAAACCAGCCCATTTGTGATCTATATTTTTTATTTTAAAGTTAGTAGCATTTTCTATTCTATCTATTGTGATGGCTATATCTATTTCTTCTGGCTGTGAGTCGCATGGAGGACTATCTGTTTCATCTGCTGGTGATGCTAAAATTTTTCCAGCTTCAGCTTTGAAATAGAAATTATCTTCTATATCGATGACTACAGGCCATTTTGCTGTATTTAAATTTGATGAATCTTCAAATATTATCACTGTTCTTCTCTTCGGAGATAGGTTTAGTGGTTTAATATTTGCTAGAATTGCAATCTCATCACACCATGCACCTGCTGCATTTATTATTATTGGTGCTTTAAATTCATTATTACGTGTTTTTACAAACCATATATTATTATTTTTTGAAATATTAATAACTTCCGAATTAAATAATATTTCCCCATTATTATTTTTAAGTCCTCGGGCAAATCCCTGATGTATTAAGTCAACATCCATCACTTTTGAGTCCGGTTCATGTAATGCTCGATCTATATAATTTTCTTTTATGGCTGGAACCATATTTTGCACTTCTTTTTTATCTATTTCAAAGACATTTGCAGATACAGATTTGGCATAATCTAGTTCTTTGTCTATATATTTTGATTGATTTTTATTAGCTATAAAAAGAGATCCTCCGTACTGAGTCATTAACTGACCATTCTTAAAACATGAAGGAGGGTTTTCTAAAAAATATCTACTTGCTTTAGTGATTGATCGTATTATCTTATTGCCATAATTTTCTGTGAAAAAAGCTGCAGACCTTCCTGTAGTATGATAGCCAAGTAAGGATTCTTTTTCTAAAACAATAACTTTGCCATGCTTAGAAAGTCTATATGCGGCTGACATTCCAGCCATACCAGAACCAATAATTAAAAAATCTGCTTGCACAAATTACTCCGCTATTTGAAGTTTATTTTTATTATACTCATCTTCTAAACTTCTAAGTTTATCTGCTATATGGCTAGACGGTTTCGTAAACCTTGCCAAAAGATCATATAGGGCAGGAACTATAAATAAACTTAAAATAGTTGAAAAAGTAACTCCTCCTACTATTACCCAACCAATAGAGGCTCTACTTTCAGCTCCTGCACCTGTAGCTAAGGCTAAAGGCATTGCACCAAAAACTGTTGCAATAGTAGTCATTAATATTGGTCTTAGTCTTGCAGCAGCGGATTCTTTTACAGCATCTCTAATAGATCTACCTTGTTCCCTTAATTGATTAGCAAATTCTACTATCAATATTGCATTTTTAGCTACTAGTCCAATTAACATAACTAAACCAATTTGACTATAAACATTTAGGGTAATTCCAGTAAAATATAGTGTAGCAAGAGCACCTGTAATTGCTAATGGTACAGATAGCATGATAATAATGGGGTGTATAAAGCTCTCAAACTGGGCAGCTAATACTAAAAATACTACTAATAATGCTAATCCAAAGGTAATCATTAGTGAAGATGATGAGTCTCTAAATTCTCTGGATTGACCTGCATAAGAAACCCTTGCCTCAGGAGGTAAATTTGTGAGTGCCAAGTTATCTAAATAATCTAGAGCTTCCCCTAAACTATAGCCTGGTGCAAGCGATGCAGAAATTGTCACAGAACGCATTCTATCAAACCTATTAAGTTCTTTAGGAGCAGCAGTTTCATTAGTAGTTATTAAGTTATTTAAAGGAATGAGATTATTTTTAGAATTTCTTATATATATATTTTCTAAATCATTTGGTGTCTCTCTATCTTTGTTTCTTGCTTGAAGAACAACATTATATTGAACTCCTCTATCATTAAGCGTGGTAACAAAACGTGATCCTAGCATTGTTTCTAAAGTTCTTCCTATATCAGCAATTGATACTTCCATTGTTGCTGCTCTGTCTCTATTTATATCAACTTTTAATTCAGGCTTTGTTTCTTTATAATCTGCGTCAATACTTAATAATTTAGGATTCTCTTCTTTTGCCTTATTAATAATAATTTTACTCCAGTCTTTCAGGGTGTCATAACTTGGACCCCCTAATACAAATTGAACTGGAGATTTTCTGCCTGGCTGATTTAAACTGGGTGGATTAATTGCAAATACATTTGCGCCTGGCACTCCTAGTAATTTAGGAAAAAATTCTTTTACTATTTCTTGCTGACTTCTTATTCTTTCTTGCCAAGGTTTTAAGACAACAAATGCAATAGCAAAGTTTACTGGACTTGGTCTACTTAATCCGGGCGCAAGTACTCCAAATAATGTATCTATTTCTTTAGATCCTTCAGGACCAATTGATGCGAGTTTATCTTCAACTTCTAAAAGATAGTCTCTAGTATAATTTAAAGTTGCACCCTCTGGAGCCATTAGAACTACTAAAAATACACCCCTATCTTCTGTGGGCGCAAATTCTTTAGGAACCTCTTTATATAAATTGTAAGCGGTTGCAGAGAAAGCAATACCAATAGCTAATATAATGATTGGGAAAGATAATGTTTTACTTAGTGTCCATTCATAGCTCCTATTTAGTAATAAAAATATTTTTTCACTACTTCTATAGAGTAAATTACTTGATTGTTTTTGTTTTAATATTTTTGAGCACATCATAGGGGTTAATGTTAAAGCTACAAAACTTGAGAATAAAACAGCACCAGCTATAGAAATTCCAAACTCACTAAATAATCTACCAGTATTTCCTCCCATCATAGATATTGGAACAAAAACAGCAATTAAAGACATAGTAGTAGCGATAACGGCAAAACCAATTTGTCTAGATCCTCTAAGTGAAGCTAGAAGAACAGGCTCTTTATTTTCAATTCTTCTATGAATATTCTCTAACACTACAATTGCATCGTCAACTACTAAACCTACAGCTAAAACATAAGCTAGAAGAGTTAATACGTTAATTGAAAACCCAAACATATTTAAAATAATGAATGAAGAAATGAGTGAAACAGGAATAGCAATTGCTGGAATTAGTGTTGCCCAAAATGATCTTAAGAATATAAAAATAACCGCAATAACTAATCCCATAGCTATTGCCAGTGCTTTAAAAACTTCTTTAATTGAGGCGTCAACAAATCTAGATCTATCATAGGCTACAAAAAGTTCAACTTGTTCTGGAAGACTTGCTTCTATCTCAGCTAATTTAGACCTAATACCATTTGCTATTTCTAATTCATTAGCTTTAGATTGTTTAATTACCCCTAAACCAATAGCGGGTTCTCCATTTGCTCTTACTTCATATCTTTCTTCTTCTGTTCCTAGATTAATTTCCGCTACATCACTTAATCTGATTAAATAATCAGATTTTTGCATCACAACAATATTTCTAAATTGCTCTTCAGTTACTAAGCCAGAATCTGTCCTAACTGCAAATTCCCGTCTGTTGGACTCTACTCTGCCTGAAGGAAGTTCCAGGTTTTGTTTTAATAAAGCATTTTCTATATCATTTACGGTTATACCGTATGCCGCCATAGAACGTCTATTTAGCCAAATTCTCATAGCTGGTTTTCTTTCACCACCGATCATGACTTTGGCTACACCAGGGACAACTGAAAAAGTATCAACTAAATACCTATCAGCGTAATCACTTAATTGTATGGCATTCCATTCTTTACTTCTCATTCCTATCCAAATGAAAGGGCTTGCATCAGCCTCAGTTTTTAATACTACTGGCGATTCTGCATCTAAAGGAAGATTACCAATACTTCCAGATACTTTATCACGTACATCACTCGCAGCAGCATCAACATCTCTAGTTACTACAAACTCAATTGTTACTTCTGATCTTTCTTCTCTGCTTTTAGATGTAATTTGTTTTACGCCTTCAATTCCACTAACAGATTCTTCAATAATTTGAGTTACCTGACTTTCAATTATAGTTGCAGGAGCACCTTTATAAAGAGTTATTACAGAAACGATTGGAGCATCAATATCAGGGTATTCTCTTACTGCTAAGTCTTTCATTGAAGATAAACCAAATATAACAAGTATAAGACTTACCACAGCAGCAAAAACAGGCCTTTTGATAGATATATCTGATAATAATAGAGTACGTTCTTTAGTTTCTATTGTTTTTGTCATGCTAATTCATTCCTATTTAATTATTTATTTCTCGAATTGTAACTTTAGAACCATCTCTAACTTTCTGAATACCTCCTGTTACAACCGTTGCATTTGCATCTATACCTTCAATAACTTCTACTTCACCCGAAAGTCTTTGTCCTAGTTTTACTGGGGTAGCTTTAGTTATTCCATTATCAATTACGTAAACGGTTCTTTGAGTTCCATCAGTAAGCACAGACTCTTCAGGAATTATGATAGCATTTGTATGAGTCATTACAGGTAATTTTACTATCATAAACATTCCTGGTTTAAGCTTGAGTTCATTATTATTAATTTCAGCTCTAACGGTTATAGATCTTGAATCACGACTTATTCTTGTATCGATAGATTTTATAGTTCCAGTAAAAACTTCATTTCCCCAAGCTCGAGAAAAAGTTTTAATATTAGTTCCTATTTTAAGAGTGGATATAGCAGATTCTGGAACTTCAAAGTCTATCTCAATGGGATCTATACTATCTAGTGAAGTCATTACTTCTCCTGGTTCCAAATATTCACCTATACTTTTAAGTTTAAGACCTATAACTCCATTAAAAGGAGCTTTAATTATTTTTTTATTAAATTTATTTTTAGCTATTTTTAATTTCGCTTTTGCTATTTGAAGTTGTGCTAAGGCTTCTGTTTCATCTGTTAATAGCTGATCTAATCTTGTTTTAGCAATATTATTAGTTTGTGATAATTTTTCTGCACTTCTTGCTAATCTCTTTCTTCTTTCAAGTAATGCAGTCCATCTATCTACTTCTGCTTTTTGAATATTAATTTCAGCTTGCTCAATACTTGATTCTAAAATAAATAATATATCATTTTTTATAATTTTTTGACCTTCTGTAAACTTTATTTCTGTAACAATTCCATTTACTTCAGATGTTACATCAATAGAATCTAGAGCTTTAAGATTACCAACTACTTCCATATCAACCACAATATCGTCAATTCTTACTTGTTTTGCATCAATAGCAGTTGGAGGTCTTTCCCCTGAAGAACTATTATTATTTGTATTATTTGAACCAGTAATTATTGACCAGTTATCCCACACTAACCAAGATATGATGCCAACAAATATTACTGTAAAAATTTGAATAAAAACAGATCGCATTATTTTTCCTATATATTTAATTATCAAGATTGAATTATACATATATAATAATATTATTATATAACTTTTATAAAAAAATTGGATTTTTTAAATGTCTGAAAATAATACTAAAAATGAAATAGATAAAATGACCTTCGAAGAAGCATTAAAATCATTAGAAGAAATAGTAAGTCAATTAGACTCTGGTGAAGTAGATTTAGATAAAGCTGTTGAGGCTTATGAGAGAGGCACAAATTTAAAAGCTCATTGTGAAAAAAAATTAAAAGAGGCTCAGTTACGTATAGAAAAAATTGAAGTAGATAAAGAAGGTGAAATAACTGCAAAAAATTTGGATGTGTAGTGAAAAACAAATTTAACAACTCTCAGCCTAATTTTATAGAATACTTAAATATCTTTACTAATAAATTTGAAAAATTTTATAATCAAAAATATTTTATTGACAGTGCACCAAATATTTTAAAAGAGAGTATTCAATATATTAATTCGACGGGTGGAAAAAGAATAAGACCTTTCTTAGTATGCGAATGCGCTAAATTATTTGATATAAAATTTGAAATTTCAATTTATGCAGCAATTGCAATAGAAATGGTACACACCTATTCATTAATTCATGATGATTTACCTGCTATGGATGATGATGATATGAGAAGAGGAAAAAAGACTCTCCATAAGAAATATAATGAGGCTATTGCAATACTTTCTGGAGATGCTTTATTAACTGATTCTTTTGTTATATTATCAGATAATTATAGAAATATAGATCTTAATATTTGTTTAAAATTAATATCACTTTTATCCAAATCTGCTGGAAGTGGGGGCATGGTAGGTGGACAAATTTTAGATTTGTTTCCTGAAAATAATAATAAAAAAAGTGTGAATTTGATGAATGAAATGAAAACAGGAGCACTTATTCGATGCGCTACTTCTTTCGGAGCAATTTTAGGCAATGCCTCAAAAAAAGACTGTAAAAATATGTATGAATATGGAAATTCTATAGGTAAAGTTTTTCAAATTAAAGACGATTTATTGGATTTGCAGGGAGATGAAAAAATGGTTGGAAAAAGAATTAATAAAGATAAAGATAATGGTAAATTTAGTTTTATTGACTTATATGGGGAGGGTAAAACAAAAAAAATAGCATTAACATATATCAGCCAAGCAAAAGATATACTTGCAAGTTATGGAACAAAAAGTAATTATTTGATTTTACTTACTGATTATATTTTAGATAGAAATAAATGAAAAAATCTAAAATCCGTCTAGATGACTTAGTTGTTAAAGCAGGCTTTGCTGTATCTAAATCTGTTGCTCAATCTCTAATAATATCAGGAAAAATATATCATGAAGAAAAAAAATTGGATAAGCCAGGATATTCAATTTCAAGTGAAACTAAAATAACTTTTAGAGGTCCTATCCATCCATGGGTTTCTAGAGGCGGCATCAAATTAGATCATGCTTTAAAAAGTTTCCAATTAGATGTTAATGGCTTAATAGCATTAGATATAGGAGCCTCTACAGGAGGTTTTAGTGATGTCTTAATCGAAAATGGAGTAAAAAAATTATATGCAGTTGATGTAGGTTATGGTCAGTTACATGAAAAAATATTAAAAAACCCTATAGTAGTTTCGTTAGAAAGAAAGAATGCTAGATACTTAAGTAGAAGTGACATAGAAGAAAGTATTGATATATTAGTATGCGATGCTAGCTTTATAAGTTTAACAAAAATTCTTCCTGAGCCATTACAATTATGTTCTAAAAAAGCAAAACTGATAGCTCTAATAAAACCTCAGTTTGAACTTCAAAAAAAATTTATTTCCAAAGGTGGAATAGTAAAAGATGAAGAATTAAGGCAACAAGTTTGCCTAAATATAAGATTATGGCTAGAAAGTAAAATGAAATGGAGAGTGAATGAGATTATTAAGAGTCCAATTAAAGGGCCTAAAGGAAACGTTGAATACTTAATATATGCTAGTAAATAATTATTCTCTTGCCATATTGTGATATTCTTTATTTGGCCTCATATCAGTTCCTGCTGCTATTCTATTTGACATATTAAAAAAACTAGCCACTTCTATAATTTCTAGTATTTCCTCTTCTTTAAAATTAGCTTCACGTAAGATATTTCTATCTGCATTATCTATTTTACTAGGCGTTTCTGTAAGTTTATATGCAAAATCTAGCATTAATCTATTTTTTTTACTTAGATTGGCAGATCTGTAGTTTATCATTAACTCATCACCAAGGATTTGATTATTACTAAGCTGTCTTACTGCTGCTCCATGTGCTATCAAGCAATAAAAACACTTATTACAACTCGAAACCACTACTGCTATCATTTCACGTTCTAATTTTGATAAATATCCTTCTTTTATCATTAATCTATTATAAAAATTCACAAAGTTTTTTAATCTATCTATGTCTGTAGCATTTGCTAAAATAACATTAGGAACCATTCCTAGTTTTTCTTTGCATACTTCAAAGTACCGTTTCATTTCAGCATCTAGCATTTCTATTTTAGGTTTGATATTTAAATCCCAAATATAACCATCTTTTTTATCATTTTGCATTTTTTAAATTCCCTGTAATAGCTATATGTTGTAAGGCTTGATCCGCTAAAACAATAGCTATCATTGCTTCTCCTACAGGTACAGCTCTTATTCCAACACATGGATCATGTCTGCCTTTAGTAATAATATTTGTTTCTTTTTTATTCTTAGTTATAGTTTTTCTAGAGTGTAAAATTGAACTTGTTGGTTTGACTACAAATCTACTTATAATATCCTGTCCTGAAGAAATTCCTCCAAGAATTCCTCCTGAATGATTAGATAGAAATTTAACATTTTTATTTTTATCTATTCTAATTTCATCAGCATTTGTTTCACCTGTTAAATCAACAACAGAAAATCCATCGCCTATTTCTACGCCTTTTACAGCATTTATACTCATTAATGCACTAGCTATATTGGAATCTAATTTTTGATAAATAGGTTCTCCTAATCCCACAGGAATATTTTTTGCTATTATTTCTATAATAGCCCCGCAAGACAATCCTTTTTTTCTTATATCTTTTAAATAATTCTCCCAATTTTTCACTGAAGTTTGATCTCCACAAAAAAAATCATTTTTATTTATATTATTTTTATTCCATTTATTTTTATTAATCTTATGACGACCTAATTGAATGACAGAGCCAATTATTTCAACTTTATTACTTATAACTTTAGAAAGTACTTTTTTAGCTACTGCTCCAGCGGCTACTCTCATAGCTGTCTCCCTGGCTGAAGACCTTCCTCCTCCTCTATAGTCTCTAATCCCATATTTCTCTTGATAAGTATAATCAGCATGAGATGGTCTAAAAGTATTTTTAATATTATTATAATCTCTAGATTTATAATCTTCATTTTTAATTAATAAAGAGATAGGAGTCCCAGTTGTTTTTCCTTCAAAAGTACCTGATGATATTCTTACAATATCTTTTTCTTTTCTTTGTGTAACAAATTTTGAGGAGCCAGGTCTGCGCCTATTAAGGTCTTTTTGAATATCTTCTTTAGTTAATTTGATACCGGGAGGAACGCCATCTATTATACAACCTATTTCGGGTCCATGACTCTCCCCAAAAGTAGTATATCTAAAAATATTTCCAAAAGAGTTGCTTGCCATTATTATACAACCGATATATCAGGAGCATCAGGAGATTTCATGCCTACAACATGATACCCTGAGTCAACATGTACAATTTCACCAGTAGTACCAGAAGATAAATTTGATAATAAAAATAATGCCGCTCCTCCAACATCATCAAGATTAGTATTTCTTTTAAGAGGAGCATTATACTCATTCCATTTGAGAATATATCTAAAATCTCCTATTCCAGACGCAGCTAAAGTTTTAACTGGACCAGCTGAAATACCATTAACCCTAATTTCTCTATTACCTAAATCCGCTGCAAGATACATAACACTTGCTTCTAATGCAGCTTTAGCTATTCCCATTACATTATAATGTGGAATAACTTTTTCTGCCCCGTAATAAGATAAAGTCAACATACTTCCGCCATCATTCATTATCTTAGAAGCATAATTTGCTACTGAAGTAAAAGAATAACAGGAAATATCCATTGATTGTAAAAAATTATTTCTAGTTGTTTCAATATATTTACCTTTGAGTTCTTCTTTATCTGAGTATGCAATTGCATGAACTATAAAATCTATTTTTCCATATTTTTTATGTATTTTATCAAATGTACTTTTTATAGATTCTTCCTCAGATACATCACATTCAAAAATATCTCTAGCCTTTGCCTTATCTGCAAGTGGGACTATTCTTTTTTTTAATGCTTCGCCTTGATAAGTTAAAATTATATCTGCCCCATTATCAGATAAAGCCTTTGTAACGCCCCAGGCTAGTGATCTATCATTTGCAACTCCCATTACAATTCCTATTTTATTCTTCATAATGTTGCTATTCACTATGGCTTTTTGTCTTGAATTGTCTTCTGAGCTCATGTTTTTTCCTAGTTAAAATATATTATCTATATTAAGAATTTTTATTGATTAATAATAAAAAAATAAAATTAATTATCTAATTAATAATATTATCCTATATATTATTATATAAATAAATATATAAGGAATGTCATGAAAAGTGAAGAGTTTATAAAGTTTTCTGACCCTATGAAGCTTTTTTCTTCTTGGATTAGTGAAGCAAAAGAAAAAGAAGTTAATGATTATAATGCCTGTTGTTTAGCTACATGTGATGCAGCAGGAATACCTTCTGCTAGAATGGTGCTTATTAAAACATTTGATGAAAGAGGTTTTGTATTTTACACAAATTTACATAGTCGAAAAGCTAAAGAGTTTGAGAGGAATGTTAGAGTTGCCTTATGTTTTCATTGGAAAACAATTAGAAAGCAAATAAGAATTGAGGGGCCTCTATTAGAATTACCAAAAAATGAAGCTGATAAGTATTTTGAAAGTCGACCTAGAGAGAGTAAAATAGGTGCTTGGGCAAGTAAACAATCTAGTCATCTTCCAGAGGGATATCAAAGTTTAGAGAAAAATATAAAATTTTATGAAAATAAATTTAAGAACAAGACTATTCCTAGACCTAGTTTTTGGTCTGGAAGAATAGTAGTGCCAGAAAAAATAGAATTTTGGAAAGATGTAAAAAACAGATTACATGAAAGAGTACTATTTAAAACAGATAATGAAAAATGGCTTAAGGAATATTTATATCCTTGACTAATTTGCGGGATATAAAACTCCTAAAGTTTCAGCTACGCATGCTGGTTTTTCTTCTCCTTCAATCTCAATAGTAAGCTCATTTTTGATTTTAAATCCTGTTTTAGAAGGCGTAACTTCTAGAAGTTTAAAAGATCCTCTTAAATTTGAACCAGCTTTTACGGGAGATAGAAATCTAACTTTATCTAAGCCATAATTAACAGAGTGAGCAATATTCTTTACTTCATAAGTATTATAACTCATCCATGGAGCAAGAGATAAAGTTAAAAAACCATGTGCTATAGTTGATCCAAAAGGTCCTTTTTTAGATTTTTCTTCATCTAAATGAATCCACTGGTAATCTTCTGTTGCTTTAGCAAACTCATTTATTCTATTTTGTGATACATTAACCCAAGGGCTATGACCTGTAATTTTTCCGACATATTTTTTAAGATCTTCTATAGATTCTAATACTATCATTTAAACCTCCTTATATTGAATTTTTTGAGTACTATACTATATCAATATTTACAATTATGACTAATATGTTTTATAAATTAAACTATAGGAAATAAAATGACCACGATAAAAAAAAATAAACTAACGGAAGATCAATATGCTGTAGCGAGAGGAGGGGCAACTGAACCTCCATTTAGCGGAAAATATAACAATGAAAAAAGAACAGGTGTTTATTTATGTGTGTCATGTGACCAAAAATTATTTGACTCAAAAACAAAATATGATAGTGGATCAGGCTGGCCTGCTTTTTACGCTCCTTATAAAGAAGAAAATATTACAAACTTGCAAGATACATCACATGGAATGGTTAGAACAGAAGTAAAATGTAGTAAATGCGACTCACACCTAGGTCATGTTTTTCCTGATGGACCCGAACCCACGGGATTGAGATATTGTATAAACTCTATAGTTATGAACTTCATAGAAGAATAATTTTAAAAAGATTTAAGTATTTTCAAAATATCTGGATTGACTACAAACCTTGATCCAAAAACTTTTGAATATTCATTACTTTTTTTGTTAAAAAAATCTATGCCATATTTTTTAACCCAATTGAAAGCTCCTCCTGTCCAAAATGGAAAACCAATTTTTTTGATTAGCATAAGATCACATATTTTAGGGTCTTTGATGGCAGAGTGTTTAATAAAATTGTAAAATATATTATTGATAGAACTATAAAGTAATCTTGTTTCAACCTCTTCAATTGAAGGTTGTATTTTAGATGGGGGTATTAGATTTATTAAGTCAGGCCAAATATTATGCTTTATTCCTTTTTTATAATCATAAAAACCTTTATCATTTGATAAACCATTTCTATTAATTTTTTGCATTGACCTTATTAATGAAGCAACCGCTGCATCGGTAGAATCTAAATGATTTATTACACATTGGATTTCATTACTATCAGCAATTTCTAAAGGTCCTGCATTAAAATCTAATCTTTTACCTGCGTTTTCTATTAAAGGTGCTGATACTCCATTTATTAATAGTCTTACCCCTTCAGCTGCATAGTTTTCTTCAAAAGAGCTTTTAAATTTTTGAATTATATCTTCTTGTATTTTTTCTGTTGATTTATGTAAAATAGTTGTTTCAATCATTGATCTTGTCTCTATATTTTGGATGAGCCAAGTAATATGTCTTGCTTCTATTTTTAATCCAGAATTAACATCTGTATTTAATCCTTCATAAATAGAACTTATTAATACTTTAACTGATGGATAGTGATCAGCTGTATTTGCATGTAAAGATGCATTTTTTGAAATAAAATAACCCAAGTTTTGAGAAGAAAATGGATTAAGTTTATTACTTTGAATTTTTTTATTATCCCACTTTTGGAGTGAAACTGGGTTATTAACAATATAGTGTCTAGCTGCATTAATTAGCTGTTCTTTTTCTTTTACTATCTCATCTATAAGTTTTATTTTAAGAGCTTCCTCTGCTGACAAAATTTTATTACTTAAAAATAAGTTAATACTTTCGTTAATACCTACTAGTCTTGGTAATCTTTGAGATCCTCCAATTGATGGAATTAAGGAATATTTAATGTTTTTAAAATAAAAATTAGTTTTTGAGTCATCAAGTGCAATCCTATAATGACTATGTAGAATAATTTCTAAACCACATAGTTTGATTTCACCTTCAATTAAACTAACTATAGGCTTTCCTATAGTTTCTAATTTTCTTAATGTTTTACTAAATTTAGTAATAAAATCAAATATCGCCTTTGCGTTTGTTAATGATAGAAGAAAATTTAGATCATAATCATAGTCATATTTACCTTGATCAGAAGAAATGATAACGCCTTTTATTTTTTTATTATTACATATAAAATTTATAGCTTCTATAAAGTCATTTATAAATTCTTCATTAATCAGTATGCTATTAGACTGAAGTGAGAGATTAGCGACATTATGTTCATCAACAAAGAGCTTTATATTATTTAGATTCATTAAACTCTTTCAATTATAGTAGCTGTACCCATGCCGGCTCCAACACATAAAGTTATGAGTCCAGTAGATAAATCTCTTCTTTCTAATTCGTCTAATACTGTACCTAATATTATTGCGCCTGTAGCACCTAGTGGGTGTCCTAAGGCAATTGCTCCTCCATTAACATTAACCTTAGAATGATCAACTTTTAAGGCTTCCATAAAACGAAGTACAACTGCAGCAAAAGCTTCATTCATTTCAAATAAATCAATATCTGAGACATTCATATTAGCTTTTTTAAGTGCTTTCTCTGCAGAATCTGCTGGCCCTGTTAACATGATAGTGGGTTCAGAACCTATAGATGCAAAAGATCGAATTCTAGCTCTAGCTTTCAAATTATACTTATCTGCCATTTCTTTATTTCCTATTAAAACTCCTGCAGACCCATCAACTATTCCTGAAGAATTACCAGCATGATGTACATGTTTAATAGACTCTATTTCTGGATATTTCAAAATAGCAATATCATCAAAACCATGTTCTCCCATTTTTTCAAATGAAGGATCTAGTGCCCCAAGTGATTGCATAGTAGTATCAGGTCTCATATATTCATCTACTTCTAAAATTGGTAAGTCATTTTGATCTTTAACTGGAATAATTGAATTTTTAAATCTATTATCTTTCCATGCTTCTGACGCCCTTTTTTGAGAACTTACAGCATAACTATCAACATCATTTCTCGAATAATTATATTTGGTAGCTAATAAGTCTGCAGATATTCCTTGTGGTACAAAATAAGAATTATATGCTACAGTTGGATCCGCCATCCATGCTCCGCCTGAACTTCCCAAAGGCACTCTTGACATAGATTCAACTCCACCTCCGACTGATAGACTAGATTGACCTGACATTACTTGGGCAGCAGCAATATTAACAGCCTCTAAGCCAGATGCACAAAAACGATCCACCTGAACACCACTCACTGTTTGATGCCAATTTGCTTCTAGAACAGCAGTTCTTGCTATATCTGCTCCTTGTTCTCCAATTGGGTGAACACAACCTAAAACAACATCATCTACATCTTCAGTATTTAAATTATTTCTACTTTCAAGAGATTTAAGAACTTTTGCAGCTAATTGGACAGGTGCGACTTCATTCAATGAACCGCTTTTTTTTCCTTTTCCTCGTGGTGTTCTAACTGTATCAAATATCAGAGCTTCATTCATTTTTTTTCCTTCTCGTTATTTAGATAAGGTACGACTAATAATTTCTTTCATAATTTCATTAGTACCACCATATATTCTTTGAACTCTTGCGTCTTCCCAGGCCCTTGCAATTGGGTATTCTCTCATATAACCATAGCCTCCATGAAGTTGTACACATTCATCTACTAATTTACACTGCAGTTCTGTTGTCCATAATTTTGCCATAGCACCTTCAACAGCGTCAAAGTCACTATTTAAATGTTTATTTATACATTCATCAATATATATTTGTGCCACAGATAATTCTGTTTTGAGTTCTGCTAATTTAAATTTAGTATTTTGAAATTCTGCTATTTTTTTACCAAAAGCATTTCTTTCATTCACGTATTCTATAGTCCAATCTAAAGCGGCTTCTGCTGCCGCAATAGCTGCAACTGCAATAGCCAGACGTTCTTGAGGCAATTGCTCCATTAAGTTGTAAAAGCCTTTACCCTCAGAACCTAGAAGATTAGAAATAGGAAGTTTGACATTATCAAAAAACAATTCTGATGTGTCTTGAGCTTTTAAACCAACCTTGTCCAAATTTCTTCCTCTCTTAAATCCATCTCTATCACCTTCACACATGATAAGTGAAGTGCCCTTAGCACCAGAACTCGGATCAGTTTTAGCAACAACAATTATTAAATCTGCATTTTGACCATTTGTTATAAAAGTTTTTTGCCCATTTAATATAATGTCATCATTAGTTATTTTTGCATTGGTTTTGACAGATTGTAAGTCACTTCCAGTTCCTGGCTCTGTCATAGCTATAGCTCCAACAAGTCTTCCTTCACACATTCCAGGTAACCAACTATTTTTTTGCATTTCTGTTCCATAATGCAAGATATATGGAGCAACTATATCTGAATGAACAGAAATTCCAGGACCTGTAGCTCCAACTTTCATAAATTCTTCTACTATTATCACATTATATCTAAAATCAGCTCCCGAACCTCCGTATTCTTCTGGTGCGTTAGGACATAATATTCCAGCTGCTCCAGCTTCTAACCAAAAGTCTCTAGAGACAATACCTTTCTTTTCCCATTCACTATGATAAGGTTCTACATGTCTTTTAACAAAACGTTTAACACTCTCTCTAAAGATATCATGAGATTCATCAAATATTTTTCTTTTACTTTGCATTTTATAAAACCCTTAATTTACATATTATTTTAAATGATTGTATAGATTAAAACAATTATGATTTAATAATATTATCTATAATTTCAAACGTATTAGTAGATAAATCTTTTTTTTCGCTTATTCTTATTAGATTTTCTTTAATAATTTTTTGTCTACTTTTATCTAAATTTTTCCAACTGCTAAAGGAAGATGCAAGACCAGATGCAGAACTAGGGTTAATAGTATCTATGTGCATAATTTGGTCCGCTATAAATTTATAACCATTTCCTGAAATATTATGAAAATTTATAGAATTATTTTTTGCAAAAGTAGTTAAAACCGCTCTAACTTTATTTGCATTTTTGTAATCAAAAACAGCAAGCTTTATTAATCTCTTAACAATATGCAAATTATTTTTAGTTTTTGCTGAAGCTTGGATTTGAAACCACTTT
>CETH01076150.1_pt1 | contig 38330 bp, 42 predicted proteins | sample 361461 | NCBI WGS metagenome assembly CETH01 (sample SAMEA2622695, study PRJEB7988) | marine metagenome | isolation source: saline water (ENVO:00002010), including
GGCAGGTAATGTAGTATCAGGAGCTGGTTCTGTTGTTAATACAGCTAGTTCGCTCGCTAAAAATACACTTCAGCCTTTAGTTTTTGATCCTCTAAAACGATTACAAAATAATGATGATTTCAATTCTATAACTGTAGATAATGGAGGAAATGCTGAAAGGGTATGGATTGCAGTTGATGGAATGGGTGGTGATCATGCCCCTGGACCTATACTAGAAGGATGTTTAGCGGCTATTTCGAGACTGCCAATTAATATAAAATTCGTTGGAGAAATTGAAAGGGTAAATCAAATTGCAAAAGAGAAAGGACTTGATGAATTGATGGGTATAGAGATTGAAAATAATCGTTTTGAGTTGATTCAAAGTGGATCCGTTATTGGTATGAACGAAGAGGCTACTGCAGTAAGAAAAAAGAAGGATGCAAGTATTAATGTTGCAATGAATTTAGTTAAGGAGAATAAAGCTAAGGCAGTATATTCCGCTGGAAATTCTGGAGCATTGATGGCATCTGCAATATTTAGAATTGGTAGGTTACAAGGAATTGAAAGACCTGCAATTGGTGCATTATTCCCAACAAGAGATCAAAGTAGGCCAGTTCTAGTTCTTGATGTGGGAGCTAATACAGATTGTAAACCTTCATATCTCCATCAATTTGCTTTACTTGGAAATATCTACGCTAAAGATGTATTACAGATAAAAAAACCTAAAATTGGATTACTAAATATTGGTGAAGAGGACTGTAAAGGTAATGAATTATCTTTGAAAACGTTTCAGTTGTTATCAAATGAAAAGAATATAGATTTTCAGGGAAATTGTGAGGGCAGAGATGTTTTAGGAGGCGAATTTAATGTGGTCGTTTGTGATGGATTTACGGGAAATGTATTACTAAAGTTTTTAGAGTCAGTTGGAGGAGTTTTGTTAGATATTTTGAGATCTGAATTACCCAGAGGAAGAAGAGGAAAAGTTGGTTCCGCTTTTTTAAAAAGTAATTTGATGAGGATAAAAAAAAGATTAGATCATGCTGAGCATGGAGGTGCATTATTACTTGGTGTAAATGGTATCTGTGTAATTGGTCATGGAAGTAGTAAATCATTATCGGTTGTAAGTGCTCTTCGTTTAGCGCATTCTGCAGTAAGTCATGATGTTATGGATCATCTAAATCAACTGAAAAAGCTTCCAGTTTTAAATTCTTAACATATTTTGTCTGATTTATGTTTGACTAATATAAGACATGAAAAACTTTCTTGGAAGTAACGCATTTAGATAAAATGGGAATCACCTTAAAAGGGAGCGGAAGTTATGTTCCTGAACAAGTTCTATCTAATAAAGACCTAAGTAAAATAGTTGATACAAGTGATGCATGGATAAAAACTAGAACTGGTATTTCCAATAGAAGGATAGCTAAATCAAATGAGGATGTATCTTTTATGGGATATAAAGCTGCTGCTAATGCCTTATCAATGGCAAATTGGTCTCCTGATTCAGTTGATCTGATTATTTTGGCTACTTCTACTCCAAGTGATTTATTTGGATCTGCTCCAATTATTCAATCTGAATTAGGAGCAAAAAATGCATTTGCCTTTGATCTGACAGCTGCTTGTAGTGGCTTTTTGTTTGGCTTAATAACTGCTTCACAATATTTAGCTTCAGGAAATTATAAACGTGCAATTGTTATTGGTGCAGATCAACTTTCAAGTTATGTCGATTGGACTGATAGGGGTAGTTGTATCCTTTTTGGTGATGGAGCTGGAGCAATAGCAATTGAAGCAACAAAAGAAATAAATAATTTGTATGGATTCATAATGAAAACCGATGGAAATCGAGGATGCTTTTTGAATCTTGCTAATAAAAATGATTCTGGGAAAATTAATAATGATATAGAGTTTAAAAAGGGTAGCTTTTCGCAAATCACGATGAATGGTCAAGAAGTTTATAAATTTGCAGTTCGAGAAGTTCCATTAATTATTGATAATTTACTAAAAAAAACAAACTTTGCTGCTAAGGATATAGATTGGCTTGTTTTACATCAGGCAAATCAGAGGATTTTAGATGCGGTTGGTGAAAGATTGAAAATAACTCAAAGTAAAGTGTTAAGTAACTTAAGTCATTATGGAAATACATCTGCTGCGACAATCCCATTAATGCTTGATGAAGCTATAAGAAATAAGAAAATTAAAGAAAATGATTTAATTGTTAGCAGTGGATTTGGTGCTGGGTTAAGTTGGGGTGCAGCCCTATTTAGATGGGGTTAAAAACTATTCAATAATTTTAATATGAAAATCGCTTGGGTATTTCCTGGACAAGGATCGCAAAAAATTGGAATGGCTAAAAGTGTAATACAACTCCATAATGCTAAAAATAGATTTGAATTTGCATCAAATATATTTGATAGAGATTTATATGGGATTTGCGAAAAAGAAGCAGTAGGAAATGATAAGATTTTTGATTTAAACGATACCAAAAATACACAGATTTGTCTTTTCTTAGTTGAGTCTATTTTGTTAGATTCTCTTAAAATGAAAGGGTATTACCCTGACTATTTAGCTGGCCATAGCTTGGGGGAAATAACAGCTTTATACGCCGGAGATGTTTTATCTTTTGATCAATGTGTTGAATTAATTAAAGTTAGATCTGAATTAATGTCGAAAGCATGTGAAGGAAGTATGGCTGCAATTATTGGATTTAATAGAAATGAATTGGATTTAAATATTAATCAAATTAATGATGTGGTCATTGCAAATGATAATAGTTCCTCACAAGTCGTTTTGTCTGGGAGCGAGGAAGGATTGGATCAAATCTCAGCTCAAATTCAATGTAAGAGATTTATTAAGCTGAATGTATCAGGCGCTTTTCATTCAGATTTCATGAAAATTCCAGCTCAGAAATTTTCAGAATATCTAGACAATATACATTTTAAAGATTCCTCAATTCCAATTATTAGTAATTCCAATCCATCTCTCACAATTGATCTTGGAGAATTGAAGCTTAGATTGAAAAATCAAATGTCAAATGGAGTGAGATGGAGAGAAACAATGGATTTAATGAAAAATGAAACTAATGAATTAAAAATTATTGAAATAGGTCCTTCAAATGTGCTTGGTGGTTTAGCAAGAAGACATTTAAAAGGAGTTCAAGTAGTTCAAGTTTCTTCTTCTGAAAATTTACAATATTAATTTCATGAGAAAAGAATTTTTATATTATTTAATTTATAAATTTGTAAGTAGAATAATTGTTTTTCCAATTTATAGATTTATTTTTAGAGGTAATGTAGTTGGTTCTGAAAATATTCCTAATACTAATTCCTTTATTCTTGTTTCAAATCATGGTTCTTTATTAGATCCTCCTTTTTTAGGTCATGCATTGGGATTAAAAGTATCCTTTATGGCTAAAGCTGAACTTTTTAAGGTCCCATTTCTCTCTCAAATAATAATTGCTTGTGGTGCTTATCCAGTGAAAAGAGGAATGACCGATAGAAATTCTATAAAAACAGCAATAGAAAAATTAGATGATTTAAATATAATCGGTATTTTTATTGATGGTACTAGACAAAGGGATGGTAGGGTAAATCATCCTAAAAAAGGAGCAGCATTGATATCAGCGAAAACAAAGAAATTATTATTACCAGTAGCAATAATTAACTCACATCGATTAGTTAGATTTAAAAATTTTATACCTTTATTTAATAAAGTAATAATTAAAATAGGAAAGCCTATTAATTATCCATTGAGTTCTTCAAAAGAAGATTTAAGTTTGGTAACAAATCAAATTCAGGAAAGAATTAATCAATTGATTGATTAATTAACAGGAGATATTGGATAAATTGGCAAAACCTCTTCCCAAGATGTAAATTTTGATTCCTTATGGTTTTCTAAAGATAATTTAATCAATTCTCTTAAATCATCATGAATATCAAAATCAACTTCGTAATATGATTTTTGATTGTTTAGGTCACTATATAGTTTTGGTTTAATAAGTTCTTTAATATCCAAAATCGCTTCTCTACTTTGATTTATATGTATTTTATATTTTCCAGCAATGTAGCCTCTATTTTTTAGATTATTTATGATCCAGAAATGCTCATTATTTTGAAAAATTTTATTTTTAATAGCTATTCTTTTAGCCATTAATCTATAACAGCTATAGTAGTCTAAGGGACATTTGATTTGTTGAGAAATGATTCTAGCTAAAACAACAATAAGTCTAGTAGCATTGAAATTAGCTGGTCCATTACTTATTGATATTCTTTTTATAAAATCAAAAGATCCTTCTGGTAAAAATTTCTCTAAATCACTAATTAAGTTATTAGATAGATCTCTATTAAATTTTTTTACGAATAAAATTTCATCGGATTTTTTATCATTAATATTCTTGTAAGCAAAACCAAAAGAATCATTTGTACTGTGAATAGCTAATATGTATTTGGTCTTATCTGATCTGCCATTATCAAGCATTTATTTTTAAGCTGGGACTGCTAAACCAGGTCTTAATTTTGACCATTTACCTATCTCTTCATAAAAACTTCCGCAAGATCTAACGTCCCATTCGATGAAGTGATCCCCATTCTTATCTTCAGTGACACTTACATGTATAAATGGATGCATAGCTTTCATGTCTGGGGTATTACTAATATGATCTACTCCATGATTTTCTTCGACATCATGATAAGTAGTACATCTATCTACCCATTTACAGTTAATGCAAATGCACATAACACAGAATAATGAAAAATAAGAATAATATACTTTTAAATCATAGCTTAATTGCGAGTCAAATTGAAAAAAGTATAAAAAACTATAAATTGGACGTTATTTTTTCTGAATTACCTTTGGGTTCATTTTTAGTTGGAGGATTTATTAGAGACTTAATAATTGGTAAAAATAAAAAACAATCTGATATTGATTTAGATATTGTTATCAGTAAAGATCCCTTTTTAGTAGGAAGTGATATCGCTAAAAAACATAATGGAAAATTTATTATTTTAGATAAGGATAGGCAAATAGTAAGAATAATTATTCGAGAAATGACCCTAGATATTTCTCCTCAAATTTCACAATCTTTAATTGAAGATATTTCTAGGAGAGATTTTACTATAAATTCAATAACTTTTTCTTTAGATTCAAAATTGATTTTTGATCCACTTAATGGGATTGAAGATATAAATAAATCACTATTAAGAACTCATAATGAAAGAAATTTAATAGATGATCCCCTTAGATTATTGAGGTGCTTTCGCTTTGTATCTGAGTTTAATTTTAATATTGATAAGAATTTGTTCGATTTAATTAAACGCTATAAAAATCTCCTCGATTCAGTTGCTGCAGAAAGAATCCATTATGAATTTAGAAAAATAATTAGAGGGGAAAATTCTCAGAAGTCAATTTTACTAATAAATAAAATTAATTTATTTAGCTCGATTCAATCACAGAAAATGAGTTCTAATGACTTTCTTGAAAAGTTAAGTCTGAATAATTTTTATGTTGATGAAATTCAGCAATTTTTACCCATCTTTTTTTTGATTGAAACATTAAATGAATGCTCTATAAAGAAATTAAAATTTAGTAAATCTGAAATATTGGAAGCTTCTACTTTAAGAAAGTGGAAAGATATATTAGTTAAACAATCTATTAATGAATTCAATGAAATGGAAAGATTTCAATTGCATAAAGAATTGGAAAATATTTTGCCAGCATTTATTTTTTATTTACCTGAGATAGATCAATTAGATTGGCTCTCTAGATGGAGAGATAAGAAAGATAAATTATTCCATCCAACAAACTTATTGAACGGAGATATTCTTAAAAAACATTTAGAAATCAATGATGGACCTTTGTTAGGCCAATTACTTTTTTTTCTTTCTAAGGAATTAGCTTTTAACAGAATAAATAGTCTAGATGATGCAATTTATAAAGCTAAGCATTGGTTTCAACAAAATGCGCCAAAATATGATTAAATACACATAGTGAGTTTTGAATTACAAACTTTAATTCAAATTATCTTTTAAGGAATTTATGAGCATTCGTATTTACATTGGAAATTTGCCTTCAGGTTTTAATCCTAAAGAATTTGATACTATTTTAAAATCTGTAGCTGAGGGAATTAGATTTAAAGCTGTTTTAGATAAAGAAACAAAAGAGTGTAGAGGATTTGGTTTCGCAACTACAAATAATGATAAGAATGCAAATTTGATTATTGAAAAACTCAATGGATATGAGTTTCAGGGATCTAAATTAAGAGTTGAACGCTCTGAAAAGAAAGACTCTTCCTCTGGTAAAAGAAATAACTCAAATAAAAATAATAAGAGAAAGAACTTTAAAAAGATTGTGCATAGTGATGCCCCTAATATAGCGTCTCCAGATCCTAGATGGGCAGGAGAACTTTCTAAACTAAAAGAATTGCTAGCTAACCAAAAAACCCCAGCTTGATCATTTAATTCTTGATATTAGGAATGAAATTGGTATTTCTATCGCCTTAATAGAATTTTTTACATAAGCTCTATTATTAAATACATCATAATCAAGTTTTTCAATAGCATTTAAAATACCTCTATAAAGCCTAAGAGAAGTCCATACTGGCCATCTAGCATCAGATGAAAGCCATTTAATACCGTCTTCTGATATTTTGAACCATTCTCTTGCTCTTGACAATTGAAAAGCCATTAAGTTTTTCCATTGATTATTTATTTTGCCATTTAGAAGTTCTTCTTCAGAATATCCAAATTCTTCAATCTCATCCTGTGGGAGATAGATTCTCCCTCTTTGTCTGTCTTCTCCAACATCTCTCAAAATATTAGTTAATTGGTTGGCAATTCCTAATGCAATCGCGGCCTCAGAAATATCTGGGACTTCTATCCATGAGGCTGCAGTATAGTAAGCATCTAAACCCATCACATTTTTTGTCATAAGTCCTACTGTGCCTGCGACGCGATAACAGTATAGTTTTAGTTCTTCAAAATTTTTATATCTAAATTTTGTAAGATCCATTCTTTGGCCTTCAATCATATCAAGATATGGATCTATAGTTTGTGGATATTTTTCAATTGTGTCAGCTAAAACAGCATCTAAATCAGATTTAATTACTCCCTTGAAAATATTTCTAGTATTTTCTTCCCACTCATTTAAACTATCGGACAGCTCTTCTTTAGTTTTTTTTAAAGCTGATGGACTATCCATTAACTCATCAGTTCGTCTACACCAAACGTAAATAGCCCATATTGCCTTTCTTTTCTCTATAGGTAAGAGGAGAGTACCCAGATAAAAAGTTTTTGCCCATAGCTGAGTCTCCTTTCTGCATATTTCATATGCATCATCAAGTTTATGAAATGATTTTTTCAAAAAGCTCTTAACAAATAAGTTGATTTATAAGTCTATTTTATATTTTGGAGGAATTAACATTTGATTCTTTTGAATATTCTTTATTAATTGTTTCAGCACATAATTTCCCACTTAAAACGGCTCCTTCCATAGATGCTAAATATTTCTGCATAGTGTAATCTCCTGCTAAAAAGAAATTTTTGATTGGAGAACGTTGGCTAGGTCTTAATTCTTGGCAACCTGGCACAGCTTTATAAACAGATCTTGGAGTTTTTACAACTTTAAATTTTCTCAAGTTTGCTTTATCTTCCTCTAAGAAATCTGAAGGGAATAATTTTTTGAGTTCTTCCATAGTCGCATTTACGATATCATCATCACTTCTTTTAATCCAATCTTTAGCAGGAGCAAAAACAAGTTCTAGCATTGATCTATTGGGGTCTTCATATTCTTTACAAGCAATGCTCATATCTGCATAAACACTAAGTAAAGATGATCTACTAAAGAGTAAATGATCAATATCAGTTAACTTTTTGTCAAACCATAGATGAATATTTATTACTGGAACACCATTCAGTCCTTTCAATTTAGAAAAAGTTTCCAACCCTTTCCATTGTTTAGGAATTATTCCTTTAAATATATCTACTGGCATTGCACTTACATATCCATCAGCTGAAATTTCTTTCGTTTCATTATTGTCAGCAGATTGTATCGTAAAGCTTTTGACAGAACTATCTTCATTGAGATTAATTTTCTTTAATGGACTATTCATATGAACTTCACCGCCTCTCTCTACTATGTAGTCAACTATTGGTTGGCATAGTCTTTCAGGAGGAGCTCCATCGAGAAAGGCCATTTTTGAGCCATTTTTCTCTTGTAAGAATCTATTTAAAGCAGTAAGTAAGACTGTTGATGATATTTCATCAGGACCGATAAAATTAAGAGCTTTGCTCATTGCTATGAAAACTTCATCATTCACTCTTTCGGGAATATTATGCTCTTTTAGCCATTCTGTCCATGATTTCGAATCACATTTTTCAACATATGATTGACCCCTTAGCATAGCAGGCACTAGCCCAAGTCCGAATAGTATTTTTTCATTCCAAGTTAGCATGTCATTATTACTTAGAATAGCTGATACACCATTTATTGGTGCTGGCATATCCGGGAAATCGAATCTGCTATAAGTGCCTGGTTCACTAGGCTGGTTGAAAATCATTGAGTGACTTTTCCATTGTAATCTGTCCTCAATATTTAATTCTTTAAAAAGTTGAAGCATATTTGGGTATGCACCAAAGAAAATATGTAATCCAGTCTCATACCAATCTCCATCTTCATCTTTCCAGGCTGCAACTTTACCTCCTAGTACATCTCTAGCTTCAAGAATTACAGGAACGTGACCATGATCTACAAGATACTTTGCACAAGATAAACCAGCTAAACCTGCACCAGCAATTAAAAAACGCATTATTCAAACAGAAAATAAATTTACACTTACAATGAAGTTATCCTAAAGTTAAAACATTATACTTTCTTTCGTTGAATATTTCTCAAAAATTATGGAAAAAATGCTTTTAAAATCAACTACAAGACATGTAAGAATTTTTACTGCGGATGTTGTTGAAAATGAATTACGGTTTGATCAAAATAAATTAACGATCGATTTGGATCCTGATAATGAATTTTTATGGAATAATGAAAGCTTAGAAAAAATTAATGAGAGATTTTTGAGTTTAGTTAAGGAAAGAGAAGGGAAAAACTTAGATGATTATGAACTACGTAAAATTGGATCTGAAATTGAAGGCTTAATAAAGCAGTTGCTTCAAAGTGGTCTATTAAGCTATAACCCTGAATGTAGAGTTATGAACTATTCGATGGGTTTACCTAAAACTAAGGAATTATTGTGAGCAGATTTTCAGATAGAGGGCCAAGAAGAAATTCTAGGCGTGCATATGGTTCAAGTGAAAACGAGAACTTTAGGGATTACGGGACAAACAGAAAGAGAATAAATCCTGCTTCTCCAAAGAATAATATTAATCTTAATACAGGAACAATTGCGGTCCTCGCAGGAGTACTCATATTAGGAGTAGGTATTGGGAGTGCCATTACCAGTACTACAGATGGTGGTCAGGGTAATATTGCAAGTCAACAGCAGTTGGATATGGCTGTTCCAGATCCTGAATTCTGTAGACAGTGGGGCGCAAGTGCATTTGTTATTGATGTAGAAATGTATACGACGTTAAATCCTTCTACTAGTTTTGTAACTCAACCTGCCTTGCAACCTGGATGCGTCATTAGGAGGGAAAATTGGACAGTTTTACAGAAACAAGGGGCAATTAGCAATGAAGATGTTAGAGAATGTAAGCAGAGAATGAATACGTTTGCTTATATTGGTTCTATAAGAGATAAGCCAATAGTCAAATGTGTCTATCAAACTGATGTCAAAGAAAATAAATTCATCATAAGAGGAGATGGACAAGCTGAAGATGGAGGTGTAGGAATTAATAAAGAAGCTTCACAGTTTTAGTTTCTGTTCCCTGATGGGACTTTCTAAACTTGCGAAATTAGGAAGAATATCGTTTTTAAAAGCATTTGATGCTTTTGATGTATATCTAGATGGATTAGTTATCAATTTCAACTCTCTTTTAACTCCTAAATCAGAAATATTTGGTTTATGAATAGTACCAGATGAAAGCTCTTTTTCTATAGAAATTACAGGAAGGAAAGCAGCTCCTAATCCAGACTGTACAGCATTTTTAATAGCTTCAAGGGAATTCAATTCCATCTCAATCTTTAATCTTTGAACATCTAAACCAGAATCTCTTAACAATTTGTCCACGACTTTTCTTGTCGTCGATTGTGAATCAAGTGTAACAAAATTTATTTTGTATAAATCTTCTTTAGTAAGTTCTTTTTCTCTTGAAAGTTTATGTTGAGATGGTAAAACCAGAGCGAGTTCGTCGGTAGCATAAGGTATTACATTTAATAAGTTTTCTAATTCTGAAGGTAATTGACCTCCAATTATCCCTAAGTCTATTTGACCATTAGCAACACTCCATCCTGTTCTCCTGGTACTGTGGACTTGAAGTTGTACTGATACATCAGGATATTTCTGACGGAATAAACCAATCATCCTAGGCATAAGATAAGTACCTGTGGTTTGACTAGCTCCTATTACTAAAGTGCCGCCCTGAAGGCTATTTAAATCTTCAACTGCTTTGCAAGCCTCATCACATTGATTAAGAATTCTTTGGCAATAATCAAGTAATATTTTTCCTGCTTCAGTTAACAGTGCTTTTCGACCTCCTCTGTCGAAAATTGTTATTTCAAGCTGCTTTTCTAGATTTTGGATTTGCAAACTTACTGCGGGTTGAGTCACATACAAGACATCAGCTGCTTTTTTAAAACTACCCTGTTCAGCAATAGCTTTAAGAATTCTAAGTTGATCGAGCGTAAATGGTAATTCAGGCATAAATAATGCCGCAAAAAATTATATTAATAAGTTTAATACTTCCCTGAATTGTTGTTAATAATAAATTATAAATAATGGTGAATCAAAGATTTTATGGAAACCCATAAGACTTCAATAGTAGTTTTCATCCTAATACTAATTTTTGCGATCATACATAGTGGTGGTGCTGCTCTAAGAAGTAAAGCTGAATTAAAAATGGGTGCTAGATTATGGAGATTGTGTTTTGTATCTTTTAGTTTGCCCTCAGCAGTTATTCTGATTGGTTACTTTCTTGCTCATAGATATGATGGAATCAGATTATGGAATTTCCAGGGTAATAATTTTGTTTTTTATTTAGTATGGATTTTAACTGCAATAAGCTTTATCTTCCTTTATCCAGCAACATATAATTTATTAGAGATACCCTCTTTACAAAAACCTAAAATAAGAATTTATAGTACTGGTATCATGCGAATTACTAGACATCCACAAGCAATTGGTCAGATTATATGGTGTATTGCTCATTCTCTATGGATTGGAACGACTTTTACTTTGATTACCTCTTTTGGTCTAATTTGTCATCATATTTTCGCAATTTGGCATGGTGATAAGAGATTAGAATTTAAATTTGGGGATGAATTTTATAAATTTAAAAAAAATACTTCTGTAATACCATTTTTGGCAATTCTTGATGGTAGACAAGAACTTAAGTTAAAAGAATTTTTAAGGTTCTCCCAATTGGGAATTTTGATTGCAATTATTGTAATTTGGACCTCTCATAAGTATATAAATATTGCTGTAACAACATTTAATTCTTCCTTTTTCTCTGAATTTTTTGATTGGCAGTTTAAGATTAACCTATAGATTAATTTTTAAAATGCCTCAAGCTTCTGAAATTGCCTGGTTAATCCCTGTTTTCCCTTTAATTGGAGCAGTTATCTCCGGCTTAAGTTTGATAAGTATTAATGAAAAGATAAATAAATTAAGAGAAGTAGTAGCTATCAGTTTACTTTCATTTGTAGGAGTATCAGCTGTAATAAGCTATAAAGCTTTATTTGAACAAATTAATGGCTATCAATCAGTTGAGAAGCTTTTTGTTTGGGCTAGTGCTGGTGATTTTCAAATACCTATGGGATTCATTTTAGATCCCTTAGGAAGTGTAATGCTTGCCTTAGTTACTACGATAACCCTTTTGGTGATGATATATTCTCATGGTTATATGTCTCATGATAAGGGTTATGTAAGATTTTTTACTTATTTGGCTCTTTTTAGTAGCTCGATGTTGGGTCTAATTATTAGTCCTAATCTGCTTGAAATATATGTATTTTGGGAGCTGGTTGGTATGTGTTCTTATCTCTTAGTAGGATTTTGGTATGATAGAGATGGAGCTGCGCATGCGGCTCAAAAGGCTTTTGTTGTTAATAGGGTCGGTGATTTTGGACTATTGCTAGGCATATTGGGATTATTTTGGGCTACAAAAAGTTTTGACTTTAACGAAATTGCCTCAGGAATATCACAATCTTTAGTGGATAATTCTTTGCCATCTTGGGCTCCGCTTTTGCTCTGTTTTTTAGTTTTCCTTGGCCCAATGGCTAAGTCTGCTCAATTCCCTTTGCATGTTTGGCTTCCAGATGCTATGGAAGGTCCGACTCCAATTTCAGCTCTTATTCATGCTGCAACAATGGTTGCAGCTGGAGTATTTTTGGTAGCACGTTTAGATCCGCTTTATACACTATTCCCTTCAATGCAATTCATAATAGCTTTTGTTGGAACTATTACTTGTTTTTTAGGAGCATCCATTGCACTTACGCAAATGGATTTAAAAAAGGGTTTGGCTTACAGTACAGTTTCACAACTTGGTTATATGATGCTTGCTATGGGATGTGGAGCACCACTCGCGGGTATTTTCCATTTAATTACTCATGCATGCTTTAAAGCTATGTTATTTCTTGGCTCAGGCTCTGTAATACATGCTATGGAAGAAGTTGTTGGTCACCAACCAGTTTTGGCGCAAGATATGAGGTTAATGGGAGGTTTAAGGAAAAAAATGCCTTATACCTCAATTACATTTTTAATAGGTTGTATCGCAATAAGTGGTATTCCTCCTTTGGCAGGATTTTGGAGTAAGGATGAAATATTAGGTAATGCATTTATCTCCTATCCTGCTTTTTGGTTTATAGGTTTTATGACAGCAGGTATGACTGCCTTTTATATGTTTAGATTATATTTTTTAACTTTTGAGGGTGAATTTAGAGGCAATAATGAAGAATTAAAAGCTAAGTTAATTAATGATGCAGGATTAACACTTGATGAAGAAACACATGGTGATGATTCTTTAAATGAGACACTTCATGGAGATAATATTGAGGAAGAAGATACTCATGAATCAGACAAGGGAGAGGTTCATGAATCCCCATGGTCTATGACATTCCCATTAGTATTTTTAGCTTTCCCATCTGTTTTAATTGGATTTGTGGGTCTCCCATGGAATAGTAAATTTGTTGCTTTATTAGATCCTGAAGAGGCAATTGAATTGGCAATTAATTTTAATCTAAAAGAGTTTTTACCTCTGGCAATCGCCTCAGTAATAATAGCTTCTATAGGAATTACTATCGCTTATTTGGCTTATTTTGCTAAAAAAATTGATCTTTCAATTATCTTCTCCTCAAGATTTCCCTCAATTAATCAATTTCTGTCAAAAAAATGGTATCTAGATGATATTAATGAAAGATTATTTGTTAAAGGTAGTAGAAGATTGGCCAAAGAGGTGCTAGAAGTCGATTCAAAGGTAGTTGATGGAGTAGTTAATCTGACGGGGCTTGTAACTCTTGGGAGTGGCGAGGGATTGAAGTATTTTGAAACTGGTAGAGCACAATTCTATGCTTTGATTGTCTTTGGGGGTGTTATTTTGCTTGTTGCAATTTTTGGACTCCAATCACCTTGATAGCTTGCAAACAAATGTGTGTCTTCACTGCCAATAGGTAGTAAAAACTCTGATAATTTCTAAACTCTACATATATATTCTTACTTGCCTTGAATTATTATTGCTTATCAAACTTATTCACCTTTAATATCACCGGAACCGTTGGTGTAGGTTTGTCTCAATTCCCTTGGCTATCGGTATCAATTCTTTTTCCAATAATAAGTGCATTTGTAGTCCCTTTTTTCCCAGACAAAGGAGAAGGCAAAGAAGTTAGATGGTATGCACTCTCGATTGCATTGATAACCTTTTTAGTTACTGTTGGCGCTTATATTAATGGGTTTGATATTGATAGTGAGAATGTTCAATTACAAGAAAGTATAAGTTGGTTGCCAAATTTGGGCTTGACTTGGTCTGTAGGGGCTGATGGTATTTCTATGCCTTTAATACTTTTGACAAGTTTTATAACTGCACTAGCAGTATTGGCTGCTTGGCCTGTGAAGTTTAAGCCAAAATTATTTTTCTTTTTAATTTTGGCGATGGATGGAGGGCAAATAGCTGTCTTCGCTGTTCAAGATATGCTTTTATTCTTTCTTGCTTGGGAACTGGAATTATTGCCAGTATATTTATTATTGGCGATTTGGGGGGGTAAAAAAAGACAATATGCAGCAACGAAATTTATTATTTATACTGCCGGGAGCTCTATTTTTATCCTTTTAGCAGCTTTAGCAATGGGTTTTTATGGAGGGAGTATTCCAAATTTTGAGTTTTCTCATTTAGCAGAACAGAACTTTAGTCAAAATTTCCAAATACTTTGTTATTCAGGTCTTTTAATAGCATTTGGAGTTAAATTACCCATTATCCCATTGCATACATGGCTTCCAGATGCTCACGGGGAGGCGACTGCCCCTGTTCATATGCTTTTGGCAGGTATTTTGTTAAAGATGGGTGGTTATGCCCTGTTAAGGTTTAATGCTCAATTATTGCCCTTAGCACATGCACAATTTGCACCTTTACTAGTATTGCTAGGGACAGTAAATATAATTTATGCTGCACTCACTTCTTTTGCACAACGTAATTTAAAAAGAAAGATTGCTTACAGTTCCATAAGTCATATGGGGTTTGTATTAATTGGTATTGGAAGTTTTAGTGCTTTAGGAACTAGTGGAGCAATGTTACAAATGGTTAGTCATGGCCTGATTGGTGCAAGTTTATTTTTTCTTGTTGGGGCTACTTATGATAGAACAAAAACACTTAAACTTGATGAGATGGGAGGCGTCGGTCAAAAAATGCGTATTATGTTTGCATTATGGACTGCATGTTCCCTAGCCTCATTGGCGCTACCTGGGATGAGCGGATTTGTTTCCGAATTAATGGTCTTTACAGGGTTTGTAACAGATGAGATTTATACTTTGCCCTTTAGGATAGTTATGGCCTCTTTAGCCGCTATAGGTGTAATTTTAACTCCTATTTATCTGCTTTCTATGTTGAGAGAAATTTTCTTTGGTAAGGAAAATCAAAAATTAGTTGAAGAAAGAAAGTTAATTGATGCTGAGCCTAGAGAAATTTATATAATAGCCTGCTTGCTATTCCCTATTATTGGAATTGGTTTATATCCAAGGATTGTTACTGAGAGTTATTTGGCCTCAGTTAATGATTTAGTGAATAGAGACTTAAATGCAGTTAAGAATTCTGCTAGAGGATTTAGTTTTGCCAGTATTGAGGAACAAGAAATATTAAAAGCTCCTCTTATAAAATCTTTAACTTAATTTAAAAATATTGGCGAATTTGCAAAAATATCGATAAATTTGAAATAACATTTTTTTAAAAAAATATCAGATTCTGCATCTATTGATAGGGCAAAATTAGGTCCTAGAATGTTGATCAAATTTCTTCAAGATGCTGCTTCTAGAGGAGAATTAGATCCTTGGGATATTGATGTTATTAGTGTTATTGATAGTTTTTTAGATCAATTTAATCAAAAATTAGTCCATTCTCAATACAATCAAGCATCATATGAAAAGGATTTATCAGAGACCAGTGAAGCCTTTTTTGCAGCATCAGTTTTAGTTAATTTAAAAGCTCAAGTCTTAGAGTCTGATGTTTTTCCTTCAGAGGACTCAGAATTTGAAGAAGATGTTGAATTAATAGATCAATCTTGGATTAATCAAAGTTTTGATATCCCAAAATATCCAGAAAGATACTTAAGAAGAAGATCAGTTGCTCAACCTATTATTAAAAGATCAACAACTTTAGGTGAGTTGGTAAGTCAATTAGAGTCAATAGCGGAAACAATAGAAACTCAAGATGTCTTGTTAATGAAGAGAAAAAAGAATAAAAAATATTCTGATAGAGCACTAATTGATCAAGTAAAATCACTCGCACATAGAGAAAAGTTACCTGAAACTACACAGGCTCTTGGAAAATTTATTGATAAATGGGAGAAAGCATTACAGTGGGTTGATTTTGAATATTTAGTAGCGAAATGGAAGACTGTCGCAAAAAAAGATCTAGATAAAGATAGGTTAGGGGTATTCTGGGCTTTACTATTTCTTTCTTCTCAAAATAAAATTGAATTAAAGCAAATACATTCTCTTTATGGTCCAATAAAAGTAAAAAGGGTACTTCCTGAGGGCGGCTTAGCTCAACTACCGATTGAAAATTTGGAAGTGACAGATACTTCTCCGACCGCTGCATAGAGGTTTGAGAGAAATAACGTTTAATCTTAAATGAGGAATTTTTAGATGTCCATGAAGGCAATGATACTTGCAGCTGGTAAGGGTACACGCGTACAGCCTATTACGCATATTATTCCAAAACCAATGATTCCAATTTTACAAAAACCAGTGATGGAGTTTTTATTGGAATTATTAAAAGAACATGGCTTTAAAGAAATTATGGTCAATGTTTCACATTTAGCAGAAGAAATTGAGAATTATTTTAGAGATGGCCAAAGGTTTGGCGTTGAAATTGCTTATAGTTTTGAAGGGAGAATCGAAGATGGTGAACTTATAGGAGATGCTTTGGGTTCAGCCGGTGGATTAAAAAAAATTCAAGATTTTCAAAAATTTTTTGATGAGACATTTGTTGTTTTATGTGGAGATGCTTTAGTTGATTTAGATTTAACTGAAGCAGTGAAAAGGCATAAACAAAGAGGGGCTATCGCAAGCTTGATTACGAAAAAAGTTCCTAAAGATCAGGTTTCAAGTTATGGAGTGGTAGTTACTGATGAAGACGGCAGAGTTAAAGCTTTCCAAGAAAAACCCAGTATTGTTGATGCTTTAAGCGATTCAATAAATACTGGTATATATTTATTTGAGCCTGAAATCTTTGAATATATCCCCTCAGGCAAAAAGTTTGATATTGGGGCAGACCTGTTCCCTAAACTTGTAAAAATGGAATTACCTTTTTATGCTTTACCTATGGATTTTGAATGGGTGGATATTGGGAAAGTGCCTGATTACTGGAGTGCTATTAGGAGTGTTTTGCAAGGTAAGGTAAGACAAGTAGGCATTCCAGGGAAAGAGATTAAAAAAGGAATTTTCACTGGCTTAAATGTGGCTGCGAATTGGGATAAAGTCAATATTCAAGGCCCTGTTTATATAGGTGGAATGTCAAGAATTGAAGATGGAGCTACTATAATAGGTCCTTCAATGATTGGTCCAAGTTGCTGTATCTGTGAGGGGGCTACAATAGATAACTCAATTATTTTCGATTACTCTAAGATTGGTAAAGGGGTTCAATTAGTAGATAAACTGGTTTTCGGTAGGTATTGTGTGGGTAAGAATGGAGACCATTTTGATTTGCAAGATGCTTCTCTGGATTGGCTTATAACTGATTCAAGGAGAATGGATTTATCTGAGCCATCACCTCAACAAAAAGCTATGGCTGAGTTGCTAGGAACTGACTTGATAAATATTCCGGATTAATCTTAGCTCGCTTTAGAATCTCAGGGATAAGATGTTCACTCTTTACTGCCATAATATGAACACCTTGAGAAATTTCTATAAATTCTTGAACTTGTTCTGCAGCTATTGTAATACCTTCTTCTAATGGGTTTTTAGAGTTTTTTAAACGATTTAAAATTTTTTCTGGTATGTTTGCCCCTGGTACATGCTTGTTTATAAAGAGTGCATTTTTATATGATTTCAGTAGAAATACTCCTGATATCACGGGTATACCCATAGGTTCACTAATGTCTTTGCAAAAATCAAATAAAAATCTTTTATCCATAATCATTTGTGTTTGTATAAATTGTGCACCGGCATCTTTCTTCCTTTGAGTACGCATTTTTAGGCTTCTTAAATTTTTGCAGCTAGGGTCAGCAGCAGCACCAGCAAAAATGCTAGTTTTCTTATCGGCAAGTTGTTCAAATGTGGGATCTATGCCCTCATTAAATTCTTTTATTTGTTTTAATAATCTTACTGATTCAAATTCATGAACTGCCTTGCTATCTTGTTGATCCCCAGCTTTTACAGAATCACCTGTAATACATAAAATATTTTTTATACCTAAAGCATTTGCCCCAAGAATATCAGATTGTAAAGCAATTTTATTACGATCTCTACAGGAAATCTGCATTATGGGTTCTATCCCATTCTCTAGTAATAGTTTGGACATTGCCAAACTACACATCCTCATTACAGCTCTGCTGCCATCCGTAATGTTAACAGCATGTACCTTATCTTTCAAAAGTTGTGCTATCTTGAGAGATCGAACGGGGTCACCACCCCTAGGAGGCATTAATTCTGCCGTTATTACTTTAGAATTAGATTCTAAAGATATTTGAAGTTTTGATTTCAATTGCTATTTGTTTTCTAGATGGTTAACAACTGTGATGAGATTCATAAACTCAATTACTATAAAAAAAGAGCTGTTTAAATGCAAATGGTTGATGAAGATGTAAACAACATCGATATGATGGGACTCTCGTCTAGAGAGATGGAAATCATAGATTTAGTTGCTGATGGACTTACAAATCAAGAAATTGCAGTAAAGCTTACCATTAGTAAAAGAACTGTTGATAACCATGTAAGCAATATGTTTACAAAGACAGGATCAAAAAACAGAGTTGCACTTCTCAATTGGGCAATGGATCACGGTAAGATTTGTAGAGATGGTTTTAATTGCTGTTCTCTCCCTGATTCTGATCAAGATTAATATTATTAAAATCGCTATCTTTTTCGTTAAGAGACATTATAGAGTAACTTGCTGCGTTTAAATCAAAAAGCTCAGCATAGTCAATACATGCATCCTTATCGGAATTTATGTATCGTAAAATCCCTTCTTTATCGTAAAGACCAAACATTTTAATGCCTTATTAATTAAAAACATTGCTGTTAGTAGAATCTACAAGAAATTAGTGACTTTTGGCTAGTGTTTAAAAAATTTTCTAAAATTTTCTTTTTTCCAGGTTGAGAGTGGTGCTTTTGCAAGTTCAAAATTAGAAAACATTTTTATTCCTGTAATCTCTTTAGATATAAAAGTTGGAATTTCAATTTTTTCGTCTTCATTTTTTAATTCTATTTCTGCTATTTCTAGAGGTTGATTCTTATCTTTAAAAATATCGATCACCCATGATTGTTTATTAATGAGTAAATAAAATCTTTCTTTAAAGATTTTATTAGTTAGTTTTGAAATGATTATTTCTCCCTCATTACTTGGGATATCATACTCAAATTCATAATTTGTGAAATTGCTTAAAAGTTTTTTTAAGGTTAATTTAAATCTTTTATTTTCAGATCTTATTCTTATAGTCCACTCATTAGTTTTGGTTAAGAAATATCCTTGCTCGATTAAAGTTTTTTTTATAACAAAATTTTTCCATTTATTACTTCTAATTAAGAAACGTCTTTCTATTTCTAAGGCCATATTAAGTAATTAGTGTTTTTAGGATAAATTACCTTTCCAATCTAATTTTTTTATTAATGTACTGTAATATGACATACTGTTTTTTAGTGAGATAAATTTAGCTGGCACAGAGGATTTTTTTATTTCACAATAATCATTATTGGAGAATGTTAAGCCTTTCGAACCATCTTTCCAAAGTTGAATTGAGCCAGTCATCCTTTTTACTAATCTCACAGTTATTGTACTGCTGTCTGGGATAACGATTGGCCTGTTAGAAAGGCTCATAGGACATATTGGATTAACAACTATAGCATTTATAGAAGGATGGACTATAGGCCCTCCAGCAGCCATCGAGTATGCTGTAGAGCCTGTCGTTGTTGATATTATAAGCCCATCACCTTTGTATTCGTTCACTTTTTCTTGGTCAATTTCTATTTGTATTTGATTTGTAGGTGAAATATCATTGTCAACAGATTTAAAATAAAAATCATTCAGAGCAGAATATTTAATACGCTCTATGGTCAAATTATTTTGATGCTGAGATTGTTTATAAAGATTGCATTGCAACATATTTCTAACCTCTATTGCAAATTCATCTTTATCCAGTAGAGAGAGAAAAGATTCGTTTAATAAAAAACTTTTATCTTGACTAAGAAAACCTAAATGACCTCCAATGTTAAAACTAAGAATAGGGATATTAAAATTAATTAGTACATTTACAGATTTTAATACTGTGCCATCTCCACCTAAGACTATCGCTAATTCAGGGATGTGAGAAATATTTTGCATTTGCCTATTGAAAGATTCTTTATTGAATTCGCTATCTATTCTTAATGAATTTATCCCTTTGCTTTTTAAGAAATTTTCACAGTGTGAGGAAGTATCTTTCGCTATAGTGCTATCTGATCGATAAATAATAAGCACTAGAGAAATTTGCATTCAATTCAGCATCACCACTTTAATAAATTAAAACTTTCCATATCTACAGTAACTCTGTTTCTATAAAGTGATAATAATATAGCTAATCCAACAGCAGCTTCTGCAGCTGCAACTGTGATCACAAAAATAGCAAATACTTGGCCTTGAATTAAATTATTATCCGTGTATGAGGAGAATGCCATTAAATTTAAATTAACACCATTTAACATTAATTCGATACTCATTAATACCCTCACAGCATTTCTACTGTTGAGAAGTCCCCATATACCAATACAAAATAGTAAAGATGCAACTATTAAAAATGCCTGCAATGGGATTGATTCTAGGCTCATAAGTATATCAATAACTAGCTTTTTTTAATTAAAAGGGGTTTATTGGATTTTTCAATTAATTCTTGATCTACCGGCAAACCAGTTGAAATATCTTTTGATAAAACATCTCTTCTTGCAAGAACAATCGCTCCAATCATAGCCATTAAAAGAAGTACAGAAGCGACTTCAAATGGAAGTAAATAATCACTAAAAAGATGTTCACCTATTCTGATAGTTGATTCTTCGCCAATTGAAGTATTTGGACTTGCAATATCCCACACATTAGACATATCTACTCTGAACAAAAGACTTAATAAGGTAATACAAATCGTAGACGATATAATCCTTCTGGATTTTATATTTTGGATAGGTTTTAATTCTTCTTTTTTATTAACAAGCATGATTGCAAAGATTATTAGAACATTTACTGCTCCTACATAAACTAGTACTTGTGCTGCAGCAACAAAACTTGCATTTAATAAGAGATATAGTCCTGCTACGCTCATGAAAACTCCACCTAATAAGAATGCTGAATATACAATACTTTCAAGTAGTACAACACCTAAAGATCCTACAATGATAACTGTAGACAAAATTACAAAACAAATAAGTTGTGTAGTTACTGCGATAGACATTTATTTATTATTTTTAGCAAGAGGTATTTCTTCCTGGGGATTGTTAGATACCATCCAATCTAACACCTCTTCAGGAAGTTTCCCTACTCTTTGGTCAGCAGATGAAACTTCATGTGGATCCATAACGCCTTTAGGTAGATAGGCTAACTCTTTGAGTGATTTTACAGTTGGATCTGAAGTTACATTTGTTGGTAATCTGCCAAGCGCAACATTATCAAAGTTTAAATTATGTCTATCAAAAGTAGCTAATTCATATTCTTCAGTCATTGATAAACAATTTGTTGGACAATATTCAACGCAATTACCACAAAAAATGCATGCTCCAAAATCAATTGAATAGTTTCTTAATTCTTTTTTCTTGGTCTCTTTATTCATTACCCAATCAACTACTGGCAAGTTGATTGGACAAACTCTTACACAAACTTCACAAGCTATACATTTATCAAATTCATAATGTATCCTTCCCCTATATCTTTCTGAAGGTATTAGTTTTTCATATGGGTATTGAACAGTTACTGGTCTTCTACGGAGATGATCAAAGGTTACTGTAATACCATCAAATAAATATTTGCTGGCACCAAAAGCTTCTTTAATGTAACTATTGACTTTTTGAAGAAAATCTTTCATTTAAGAAACATATATACATACATTATAATAGAAATTTTTTCTTTCCGTAAGTAAAAATACTTAACTTATCCCCCAAAAAATTGTGGTAGTGTCAATTTTAAAGCTGCAGTTAAGAGAAGATTTGCTAATGAAATAGGTAATAAAAACTTCCAGCCCAAATCAAGCAATTGATCAATCCTAACTCTTGGTGTTGTCCATCTAAGTAATATTGCAATGAATACTAAAAGATAAGCTTTTAAAATTGTCATAATAATACCAATAGTTGCAGTTAAAACTTGAATTACAGGAGCATCTAAAGGTAAATGAAGTAAATTGGAAACTTGTTCAACTGGTATTGGAAATCCCCATCCACCTAAATAAAGAACAGATACTAAAAGCGCTGAGAGAATTAAATTGATATAGCTACCCAAGTAAAATAAAGCGAATTTCATGCCTGCATATTCTGTTTGATAACCTGCAACAAGCTCTTCTTCTGCTTCAGGTAGGTCAAAAGGCAGTCTCTCACATTCTGCTAGTGCACAAATCCAAAATATAATAAATCCTACTGGTTGCCTCCAAATATTCCAGCTTAAAATTCCTGCAGTATTTTGTTGATTGACTATATCGACAGTGCTAAGGGAATTAGTCATCATTACAATTGCTAAAACAGAAAGAGCTAGTGGGATTTCATAGCTAATTGATTGGGCTGCGGCTCTCAATCCACCCAAAAGAGAATACTTATTATTGGATGCATATCCACTCATTAAAAGTCCAATAGGTTGAATACTACTTAGAGCTATCCATAAAAATATTCCAATACCAACGTTACTTATAAGCAAATTTTGACCAAAAGGGACGATTAACCAAGAGAGAATAACAGGAACAAGCACTAATACCGGTCCCGCCGTAAAAAGTATAGAGTCTGCTTTCTCGGGGATAATATCTTCTTTCACAAGTAACTTAAGACCGTCAGCTATTGGCTGAAGAACTCCTAATGCGCCTGCGTATTCAGGCCCTATCCTTTGTTGAGCAGCAGCAGAAATTTTTCTTTCAAGCCAAACAGTAACTAAAACGCCAATCACTGCTGCCACCAGAACAAGCAACATTGGAAAAGGTAGCCAAATGATATGTGCTATTTCACTAGAGACTCCAACAGCTTTTAATGCTTCATTAAAACTATATTCTAAATTAAGGCCCGTGTTCAAAACTGAAAATGTTATTTATATCCTAGATTAACTCTTTGGAGTCATTTATGTGTATATTCTCTCGAATAAGCAAAAAAATGATTATCTTTTCTCCAATGGTAACCAATTCCTAGGTTTAGATCCAGTATAAATTTGAGATGGTCTAAAAATTCTGTTAGCACCAAGTTGTTCCCTCCAATGGGCTAACCAACCTGCTACTCTTGAAATAGCAAATATTGGTGTAAATAGATCTCTCGGAATGCCAAGCTTTCTGTAAACAAGTCCAGAATAATAATCAACATTTGGATAAATTCCTCTGGGACCTAAAGATGGGATAGCATCCTCTTCTAATCTTTTTGCAATTTCATACATTTCATCTTTACCGAATCTTTCAAATAATTCTTCCGCTAATTTTTGAAGAATTATCGCTCTAGGATCTTTTACTTTATATTCTCTATGACCAAATCCCATAATCTTTACTTTTTTTTCAATTGATTTTTTGATGAATAAAGCTGCATTATCTGGTGTTTTTATATTTTCTAACATGGCTATTACATCTTCATTAGCTCCGCCATGGAGAGGACCAGCTAAAGTACCAACGGCAGATGCTACTACTGCATAAGGATCTGTAAGAGTACTTGCCGTTACTCTCGCGCTAAAAGTGCTGGCATTTAAACTATGTTCTGCATGAAGAATTAAACATTTATCCAAAACCTTTGCTGCTAATGGATCTTGTTCCTTTTCTGTCAGCATATAAAGAAAATTTGACGAGTATGATAAATCATCTCTTGGCTGAATAGGATCGTGTCCTTTTCGGATAAGCTGAAATGCCGCAATCATAGTTGGAATTTTTGCGATCAATCTAATCACAGCATTGTAAACATATTTTGGATCATCAATAGCTCTTCTGGAATAAAATAAACCAAGTGATGCAGCGCTTGATTGTAGTGCATCCATTGGATGACCTGAAGCAGGAAAGCATTTCATCATATCTCTAACTCTAAAGCTTAATCTTCTGTGCATTTGAACCTCAGCTTCGAAGTTATTCAGTTCTTTCGCCGTCGGTAATTCCCCCCAAATTAATAAGAATGCTGTCTCTAGAAAACTACTTTTTTGGGCCAACTCTTCGATAGGATAACCTCTATATAAAAGTTTTCCTTTTTGCCCATCAATATCACATATTGATGATTTAGTAACTGGTATACCCTCTAAGCCTGGTTTTAGCATTTTTTCTGAAGTATCTACAGTCCTTTTCATTAAAGAGTTATTATATAGAGTTAAATAGTAAAATTAATCATGATTAAATTCAAGCCTTTTACTATTTATTTTTAATTTAAGTATTTGAAAATAAATTCTAAAGTATTTTTAGTTCTGATTCTATAAAAATGGTTGGATTTAATTGAGGTATTCCTTGCTTAATCTTCACATTGAATTTATTAATTTTAAAATTTAATGAATTACTTATAAAAATTTTTATCTTCTTAATAATTGGATAGTTATATTTAAAAATATTTTGAGAAAATTTATTTAAATAGATTTCATCGTCAATAAATAAATTTTTTGATTCACTGGTTAAATCATCACTAAATTCTACTTGTGTGAAATTTTCCAGCATTTCATTATTTGAGATAGATGGCAAATCGTTGCTTACAAAAATTAAGTTATCTCGTTCTTTAATAAAAATAGGATTCTCTTTCTCATAAAAAACTTTATTGCCTATTAGAGAAAGTCTATCTTTTGAAAAAACTGAATAATTATTATTATTCATCTTTAAAACATTTTTATTAAACCCATTAAGAAATTTAATTTGATCCAACAAATTATCTTCATCATCAATATTTTTTATTACCAATATCCAATATCTTTCATTACCTATAAGAAGAGTTTTATTATTAATTTTCCCTCTTATACCTTCAAGGATTTTCTTTTGGATATTATTTATTTCTAAAAATGGAGATTGACTATTAAGGATATTGAAATAATTAACTAAAAAAATATTACTTTCATCATTAAAAGTTTTCAAATTTTCAGTAAGTAATTCTTGATTTATACTTTCATAATTAGTAATTGAAGTAGTTTTTAATTTTATTGTATTTTTTGCATATCTTAAGAAAGTAAGGAAATATTGATCATTTGAAAAATAATTTTCTCCAAGAGTATGATTTACTAAATTTTCATTAGATAGTATCAATAACTTTTCTTCTTTTATCTTTTTTAATAAATTATGCGGCAATTGATTGATCCTATTTTGCTTATGATTATTCTTCTGGGCATTAATTGATGAATTAATTAAATCCTTGTTTGATGAAAAAATTATATAGTTATCTTTTGTTTTAATAACATAATTTAGAAAATTAATCTTTTCAGGCCTACTAATTGAAATTAACTTATTATCTTCATTTAAATCATCATTTAAATTTAATATATTATTAATACCTGTAGAATCTTTTACTTTTATGATTAGCAGAATCTGTTGTTGATCATTGTCTTTATAAAATGTTGATAATGCAAATTCACCATCATAAATATCTTTAAATTTATTTGTTAAATCAAATCCAAAAAATGAATATATTCCATTTCTTAATGTAATCAAATCGCTTTGTATATTTTTTTCTATATTTTTTTTTACAAATTGATTAATATCAGCATTATTGACATTAGATATTAAGGATATTTCATAATTATTTGGAATATATTTAAATATACCTAAATCATTAATATTTAATTCTTTTGAATTTACTTTCTCAAATGTTAAAGAGAAACTAATTAAAAATAATATTATCGTTAAACCTATATATTTTATCTTCATTTTTATTTTTATTCTTAACAATACTTTTATTCTCGCAACTCTTATTACTAAATTGTTAATAAGAATTTATTAAATATTCTGTGAAATATTGTCCAAAAAGTCTTTCCGTGCATGACTTAAAAGATTGGATTAATTCTGAGGATGAGCAACCAATTATTATTGATGTGAGAGAAACTATGGAGCTAGAAATTGCAGATTTCCCATATACAGATGTACATATTCCAATGAGCAAAGTCTCAATAGACTATGTATTTTCTAAACTAAGCAAATATAAAGGTAAGAAAATAGTGGTTTTGTGTCATATGGGTATAAGGAGTTATAATTTTGGCACTTTCTTATTAGATAATAAATTTGTACAAGAAGTTTGGAATTTGGAGGATGGTATAGATGGGTGGAGCAAATATATTGATTCAAACGTTCCTAGGTATTAATCTAATTCATTTATTCTCGACGAGACAGTATTTACATCTTTATCACCTCTACCTGAACAATTAATAACTATTTCTGAATCTTTCTCAAGAGTTGGAACTAACTTTTCTAGCCATGCAAAAGCATGCGCAGTTTCTAAGGCAGGAATTATTCCTTCTAGTTCACTAACAAGTTTTAAGGCCTTTAAAGCTTCTATATCCGTTACTGATCCATATTCAGCTCTACCAATCTCTTTTAGAAAACTATGCTCTGGACCAACACCTGGATAGTCTAGGCCAGCACTAATTGAATGTGCTTCTTGAACTTGCCCATTTTCATCTTGTAATAAAAGGCTCATAGCCCCATGAAGGATGCCAATCGATCCTTTGGTAATGGTTGCAGCATGTTTTTCTGTATTTATTCCACAACCTGCAGCTTCTACTCCAATAAGGCGAACTTGTTTTTCGTTTACAAATGAATGAAATAGACCCATTGCATTTGAACCTCCTCCAACACAAGCTAGTAAAATATTTGGTAGCGAACCAAAAGATTCAACGCATTGTTTTTTTGTCTCTTGACCTATGACTGCGTGAAAGTCTCTCACTAGCATTGGATAAGGATGCGGACCTGCAACCGAACCTAAAATATAGTGAGTGTTTTCAACATTAGACACCCAATCTCTGATTGCTTCACTTGTAGCATCTTTAAGAGTTGATGTCCCTGAGGTGACAACTTTTACTTCTGCACCAAGAAGTTTCATCCTGAATACATTTAAAGATTGTCTTTTAATATCTTCTTCTCCCATATATATGACACATTTTAGACCAAATCTTGCGCATACTGTTGCAGTCGCTACACCATGTTGACCTGCGCCTGTTTCTGCAATAATTCTTTGTTTCCCCATCCTTATGGCAAGTAATGCTTGTCCTAGGGCGTTATTGATTTTATGAGCACCAGTATGGTTTAGATCTTCTCGTTTTAGCCATATTCTGCTTCTAATAGATTTTCTCTTATAGTATTCAGTGAGCCTTTTCGCTTCATATAGTGGAGTCTCTCTACCAACATAAGTCTTTAACAAATGGTTTAATTCTTCAGTAAATCTTTTATCTTTCCAGGCATCTTTTGCTGCTTTCTCTAATTCAAAAAGTGCAGGCATTAATGTCTCAGGAACATATTGTCCACCGTATCTACCAAATCTACCATTGTGTGAAGGACGATTTGTACTGTCATCACTATGATTTTGATTTTTTAGAGAAATTGAACTTACCAATTTTCTATAATATATTTAAATCTACTATATATAAATATAAATTAATGCGTAAGAAAAATTGGGTTGAGTTTAATAATGAACCATTTCGCACTGAAGATAATGAAATGAAGAATGATATTAATAAGTGTTCAAAAATATATGTTTATAAGCAGAAAAAGGGTAAAAAAGGTAAAACAGTAACAATTATTACGGGCTTTACGAGCGATACTATACTTGAAGCTAAAAGTTTTTTAAAAAAATTAAAGATATTTTGTGGAACAGGTGGTAAATTTAGTGATAAAGATTTGCAATTACAAGGAGACCTAGTTGATAAAGTGAAGGATTTTCTTCGTAAAGAGAATTATAATGTATGAGGTTAAAGAGTTAGTATAGATATTAACTTCGTAGTATATCGTATTTATGTCTAAAGAAGATCTAAAAATTTTTGACAAAAATATAAAATGGCATAATTTGACAATTGGCAGAAATGAATTAGAAAAAATGCGTGGTCATAAAGGTTTAGTTATATGGTTAACAGGTTTATCTGGTTCAGGTAAAAGTACCCTGGCAAATGCCTTAAATGAATCTTTGCATAAAAAAGGTTTATCAACCTTTATTCTTGATGGCGATAATATTAGGCATGGTTTGTGCAAGGATCTTGGCTTTTCAGATAAAGATAGAGAAGAAAATATTAGAAGGATAGGCGAGGTTGCTAATTTATTTATGAATGCTGGTATTATTACAATTACTGCTTTTGTATCACCATTTAAAAAAGACAGAGCAGAGGTTAAAAATATAATAGGGTCAGAAGATTTCATAGAAATTTATTGTGCAGCAAATTTGGATGTATGCGAAGCAAGAGATACAAAAGGTTTATATAAAAAGGCTCGTTTAGGTCAAATTAAGCAATTTACAGGGATTTCTAGCCCATACGAAATACCTAATGATCCAAATATTATTGTTGATACTGGTTCACTGAGCCTAAATGATTCTGTGCAGCAAATTATTGATTATTTAAATGAAGAGAATTTTTTGGATTGTAAGTAAATTACAATTAGTAATTTTCTAAATATTTGTCAGCCCCTAATTTGTGTAAATTTTTATTCTTTATATTGACGGTTTCATTGATTTCTTTTTTGAAGTTTATAAGTTTTTCTCTTAATTTCTCATCAATTAAACTAATAATCTGAATTGCAAGGATTCCTGCATTCTTACCTCCATTAATAGCAACAGTTGCGACTGGAACTCCTGCTGGCATTTGAACGATAGAAAGCAGCGAGTCAATTCCTTTTAGAGATTTCGATTCTACAGGAACTCCAATTACAGGTATGTTTGTCATTGATGCAATCATTCCAGGTAAATGTGCAGATCCTCCTGCACCAGCGATAATAATCTTTATATTATTTTTTTCTGCATTTTTTGCATATTCCATCATTTCAAGAGGTGTTCTATGAGCAGATAATATAGATATATCCATTTCTATTCCAAATTTGTTAATAATATCAATGGCTGGCTTCATAGTTTTAAGATCAGAGTCACTTCCCATAACTATTGCGATCCTATAAGTCTTGGTTGAATTCAAATTTGACAAAATAACAAAACAATTCTTTTCTTATGATGACGTGCAATTAGTTGAGCGCTAGTTAGTTAGTATTAAATTGATTAATTTTTTAAAAAAGTTATGCCAACAAGTAAAAATCTCGAAAAAAGTGAAGTTGAAAATTATTTTAACGGCACTGGTTTTGATAGATGGAAAAGAATATATAGTCAATCTGAAGATGTAAATACTGTTCAAAAAAATATTAGAAAAGGACACCAGAAAACTGTTGACGATGTGATAAATCTGGTTAAAAACTATCCTGATTTAAATAAATTAACTTTTTGCGATGCAGGATGTGGAGTAGGCAGCCTTGCTGTTCCCCTTTTACAATTAGGAGTTAATCAGATTCAATTAAGTGATATTTCTTCCTCTATGGTGAATGAAACTATGGCAAGAATTAAGACTGCTGGTCTGAGTTCAAAAAAAATAAAATTTAAAACTTGTGATCTTGAAAACTTGACGGGAAGTTTTGATTGCGTAATTTGCTTGGATGTATTTATTCATTATCCACAAGATGTTGCCGAAGAAATGGTTAAACATTTATGCGACTTAAGTAAATCAAAATTAATTGTTAGTTTTGCTCCTTATACACCTTTATTAGCAATTCTTAAAAATATTGGAAAATTATTTCCTGGCCCAAGTAAAACAACAAGAGCTTACACGTTAAAGGAAAATGGGATAATAAATGCCGCAAAAGAAAAAGGTTTTATTTCTACTCAAAATAAATTAAATCAAGCACCTTTTTATTTCTCAAAATTAATTGAATTTAAGAAAATAAAATAATATTTAATTTACTAAATTATTTTCTAGCGCATATCTTACTAATTCAGTTCTACTAGAAGTGCTTGTTTTAATAAATAATCTGCTAACGTATTTTTCAACATTTCTTATCGAGGTTTCTAATTTTCTAGCTATTTCTTTGTTCATAAGACCTTCGGCGACTAGTTGTAATACACTCGCTTCTCTAGGAGTAAAGTTTGGAGTAGTTATTAAATTAGCTTGATTTTTTGGATTATTATTCGTCAACATTGATCTGATTTCAGTGATTTGTTTGGCCATTTTGCTAACATCTGTATCCGCAAATTTTGCTGCTTCTTTAAGAAGCCTTTCTTGTCTATTTATTACATTCTTTACTCTTGCAGATAATTCATCTGGATCAAATGGTTTTGAAATGTAGTCATCAACTCCTGCTAAATATCCTTGGGTTCTATCTAGGGTCATACCTTTTGCTGTTAGAAATATAACAGGTGTACCGCCAAGCCTTTCATCTTCCCTAATTCGTTCTAATAAGGTATATCCATTACATCTTGGCATCATAATGTCACTAATTATTAAATCTGGAAAAAATTGCTGCGCTTTTTCCCATCCATCTTCTCCATCAACAGCAACCGTTATTTCAAATCCTTCATCCTCTAAGAAGGTTTTCACAGCATTTCTGAGTCCAGGCTCATCATCAACTAATAGGATTTGTGATTTTTTAGTTGTTTCATTATTTAAGTCAGTTTGATTCATGAGTTCATTTTTAGCCTTTTAATGGATCTTATTGAAAATTTTATATACTTAAAATTATGGTTGCAAATCCTATTTTACTAGATTATCAATCTTCAACTCCTTGTCTTGAAGAAGTTGTTGAAGCAATGAAACCATATTGGTCAGATATTTTTGCCAATCCATCAAGCAAATCAAATTTAGCTGGCATCTATGCTTCAGCCGCACTGGAGGGAACGAGAGATAAAATTTCAAAACTATTGGGACTGAGAGATCAGAAAATTATTTTTACAAGTGGAGCTACAGAGGCTAATAATTTAGCTTTATTTGGTTTTGCTAGGAGTTTTTACCGAATTAATCGTAAGTTTGGTCACATAATTACTCTTAGTACGGAGCACAATGCAGTTTTAGAGCCTATTAGACAATTGCAAAATGAGGGATTCACAGTTACTGAAATTAATCCTGGTCAAGATGGACTTTTATTAATAGAGCAATTTCTCTCAGCTATCAATAAAGATACATTTTTAGTAAGTATTATGTTGGCAAACAATGAGATTGGAGTAGTGCAACCTATCAAAGAAATATTAACTATTTGTGAAGAAAGAAATATTAAATTGCATACTGATGCAGCCCAATGTTTAGGGTATTTACCTTTTCAATTTGATAATTCTCTTGCAAATATGATCACTGTAAGTTCACATAAAATTTACGGACCAAAAGGTGTTGGATTATTAATTCTTGATAAGGATATCAATTTGAATCCTCTATTAGTAGGAGGTGGACAAGAATTTGGCCTAAGGTCAGGTACTATTCCTCTTCCTTTAATAGTGGGATTTGCTAAAGCAATTGAATTAGCACTTGAAAATCAAATTAATAATTCGAATAAATTATCATTACTGCGTGATAATCTCCTGAATGGTTTACTAGAAAATAACTCTGATATTTTTATAAATGGATCTATGAAGAGTAGATTGCCAAATAATTTAAATATTACAATTGCAAATGTAAGTGGTTCTCTTTTACACAAAAAATTAAAGCCTAAAATAATTTGTTCTGCTGGATCTGCATGTAGCAGTGGGGAAGCTTCTCACGTTTTAAGGGCAATTGGAAGAACTTTTCATGAAGCAGAATCATCAATTAGATTTGGAATTGGTTTAAATACAAAAAATGAAGAAATTGATGAAGCAATTAAATATATTTCGCAGGTAATTTGCTCATTAAGATAATTCAACGTAATTTTGCAATTCTTAGCTTCGCACTGCGAGATCTTTTATTTGATTCAATTTCATCTATTTTTGGAGTGATTGGTTTTTTAGTTATATTTATTAATCTTTTATCATTTTTGAATTTAGTTTTTACTTGTCTATCCTCTAATGAATGAAAACTAATAATTGATATTATGCCATTTGGTAATAACCAATCTGGAGCTATTTCGAGAAATTTATTTAAAGAATCTATTTCTTTATTAACAGCAATTCTTAATGCTTGAAATGTTCTTGTAGCCGGATGAATTCTTCTATACCTCTGCTTTGGCGGGAAGCAACCCGCAATTGCGTATGCTAAATCTTTTGTTCCTGTGTAATTACCTTTCTCCTTTAAATCTTTTTTTATCCTTTTTGCAATCTTCCTTGAATATCGTTCTTCCCCATATTCATAAATTAAATTTGCAAGATCTTTTTCACTTAATTTTTTTATTAAACTTTCAGCATTTGTTTCCAAATTAGGATTCATTCTCATATCAATAGGACCATCTTTTTGAAAACTAAATCCTCTATTAGGATTATCTATTTGATTACTATTAATTCCAAGATCTGCAATTATAAAAGAAACTTTTTGTGAAGGTATAAAATTAGCAAAATTTGATTCTTTTACTTCTAGCCTATCTTTGAAATTATTATTTTTAATTAAGGCTTCTTTTATTGCGATTGGATCTTGATCTAAACCTATTATTTTTAAATTAGGATATTTTTTCAATAATGCATATGAATGTCCTCCGCCTCCTAAAGTTGCATCAATTCCAGTAAATTCATTTAATACATTATCTTTATAAAGATCAATTGCGCTTATTATTTCATTGGTCATTACTGAAATGTGATTAAACAAAAATGAATTATTAGATTCAGTTTCCATAACTTTCTACTAAAATTTAAAAAGAAGTGAATTTATCAATGGCTCAACTAGAGACTAGAACTGAACCTATGGTGGTTAATTTTGGACCACATCATCCATCAATGCATGGGGTTCTTAGATTAGTAGTCACCCTTGATGGGGAAAATGTGATTGATTGTGAACCAGTTATAGGTTATTTGCATAGAGGCATGGAAAAAATTGCAGAAAACAGAACAAATGTTATGTATGTTCCCTATGTAAGCAGGATGGATTATGCAGCGGGTATGTTCTATGAAGCAATTGTAGTAAATGCTCCTGAAAGATTAGCTAATATTTCTGTTCCTAAGAGGGCCAGCTATATACGAGTGATAATGTTAGAACTTAATAGAATTGCAAATCATCTTCTATGGCTAGGTCCTTTCCTTGCGGATGTTGGAGCTCAAACTCCTTTCTTTTATATTTTCAGAGAGAGGGAAATGATTTATGATTTATGGGAGGCAGCAACTGGACAAAGATTAATCAATAATAATTTTTTTAGAATTGGTGGTGTTGCATGTGATTTGCCTTATGGATGGTTAGAAAAATGTATAGATTTTTGTGATTGGTTTTCACCAAAAATTGATGAATATGAAAAATTGATTACTAATAATCCTATTTTCAGGAAAAGAATTGAGGGACTTGGAGTAATTGCAAGAGAACAAGCTATTAATTGGTCACTTTCTGGACCAATGTTGAGAGCTTCAGGAGTCGCTTGGGATTTGAGAAAAGCTGATAGTTATGAATGTTATGATGACTTCGAATGGCAAATTGCATGTCAGAATGAAGGTGATTGTTATGCAAGATATCGCGTAAGAGTTGAGGAAATGAGGCAGTCTCTAAAAATAATTAGACAGGCTTGTAAAATGATTCCTGGTGGCCCTACAGAAAATCTAGAGGCTAAAAGGATGGCCACTCAAGATAAGAAAAATGAAATTTTTGGACAAGATTATCAATATGTAGCAAAAAAAGTTGCACCTACTTTTAAGATTCCTAATGGTGAATTATATACAAGACTTGAATCAGGCAAAGGGGAGATAGGTGTATTTATTCAGGGTAATAATGAAGTTACGCCTTGGAGGTTTAAAATAAGGGCTGCAGATTTGAATAATTTACAAATTTTACCTCATATTTTAAAGGGCAGTAAAATAGCAGATATCATGGCTATTTTGGGTTCTATAGATGTAATTATGGGCTCAGTTGATAGATGATTATCTAATAATATGAAAAATTCTGATTGGTTAATATTTGAGAGAAAAGTTAGATTCGGTGATTGTGACTCAGCAGGTGTTATCCATTTTTACAATTTATTCAGATATTCCCATGAAGCTTGGGAGGAAAGTCTTGATATATATGGAATTCCTTTTGATAAGATTTTCCCTTCTTCTGAGTTGACTCAAAATATAATTATGCCAATAGTAAATTCTGAGAGTAAATTTTTTTTTCCGATAAGGCTTGGTGATTTCTTAAAAATAAAATTAATGCCAACAAAAATCAATAATAATTTATTTAAAGTAAAAACAGATTTCTTTATTAAAAATATCAAGGTGGCTGAAACTATTATTTTGCATTGTGTTATTGAATATAATTCAAGAAAAAAAGCAGAATTACCCAAAGAATTGGATCTTTGGATTGAGGCCTCAAACCTTAATAATTTTATTACTGAGTGCTGAAAAATTAAATATAATTTTTCCAATTTTTTTTACTTAAGTTCATAAATTTTGATTGATCTATTTCGAATCTCCACTTTTTCGGTCTTTCATGTTTTGGCCAATTTTTTGAAAAAGTTTCCAATATATTAAGAAATCTTTTTATTTCATTTGGATTTAGATCATTTTTGAAATTTATTATTATTTCATATCTATTCCCCCACATTTCATCTTTTGTTTTATAAATCATTAAATCTTGAATAGGGATTTTTTGATCAATTATAAATTCATTAACTCTAGATCTTATTATGTCTGGAAAAATAGTTTCGCCGCCTGAATGAAAGGCATTATCTCTTCTCCCAATTACCTCCAGATATTTATTATTATCAATAGTTATTAATTCTCCATAATCACCACTTTCCCACCAGCCATTTTCTTTCGTAAATGCTTTTACTTTTGAGTCACTTTCTAACTTATAACCTATTCTTTCAGACTTAATTTCAATAATTCCTTCATTATTTATTTTTAGGTTTATATCTTCCAATACCTTTCCATAATTTTTATAACCATTAAGAAAATCTATTGGTTTTAGGCTTGTCACCATTGCCGCTGTTTCCGTAGATCCATAACAAGGAGCTAAATTAATTTTTTCATTTTTGCAAATTTTAAATAAATTATCTGTTAGTTTTGAACCTCCCACCCAAATTAAATCAAACATTTTAAGCCATTTTAAACCATCTCTTTCTTGCAATAGTCTATAAAGTTGGGTTGGAACTAATGAGGTAATTAGTTGTTTCTTATGAATATTTTTGAATGCGAGAGTTACGTCTAATAAGTCTTTTGCCCTTTTTATTAGATCAGGAGGAATATTTGTATATTGACAATGCCACACTTTTGATCTCCATAAAGGCATAAAGCCACTTATATGATTTAAAGGAAGAGTATTAAAAATAAAGCAATTACTCAAATTAAACCCTTGCTTTTTTAACCATAGGCCTGATGATTCAGCTGATTTATTGAAATTAGTAATTGGATGAATACATAATTTTGATTTCTTGCTACTTCCACTACTCCTTAAAATTACAGCAGGCCCATCTAAATCTAAAGTCTTTAATAAGCTATATAAAATATTGGATTTATTCTGAATAAAAATTATTTTTTTTTCTTTTATAAATCTTAAGATTAAATTTGCAGATAAAATCTCATTATTTTCAACATAAATATAATGAATTTTGTTACTCATAAATTTCCCCAAAGATAATAAGGGTTATTTGAAAAAAGGAAAGAGTTTGGAGTTTGTTTTAATGCTAGACCCGGTATCTTTGGTGTACTTGTATGTAATTGTAAAAAAGCACAATGAAATATAAATCTTCTTCCAATACCTGTCTCAAAAGAAGAGCTAATAGATATATTACTTTTTTTATTAATTAATTCTTTAAGAAGTTTCATTGGATTACTTTCCTGCGATGGTCTTCTTATTTGCCATCCTGGCCATGTATCAATTAATTGTGGAAATTTCATCAATGATTCATCTAAAGCAATTGGTATTTTTTGATTGAGTTTTTTGAGGCCTTCAATATCATCAGCTGGAAGAGGTTGCTCCAACCAATCTAAATTTTTATTATTTTGAAGTATATTTGCCCAGCGATTAGCTAAATTTCTGTCCCATGAACCATTTGCATCTATTCTTAATCTATAACCTAATGGAATTTGATTAAGGATTTCTTCTAAAATTTTTTCTTCTTTTGCATTTTCTTGTATTCCAACTTTCCATTTAAAAGTTAAATTATAATCCTTATAGTTTAATTCCTTTTTAAAAAATTTTATTTCTTCTATTACTTTTTTAGAACAAAGGAGGATTGCAGTTTTATCAATGTGTTCAAAATCATAATAGGTTTTAAATTTAATTTTCCCCTTCATTTCATGAATGGCACATTTAATTCCAGATTGAATACAAGGATGCAGTTTTTGGATATTTTCTAAGATATCTATTTTATTATTAACTCCACTAATCATTTTCATTTCTTTTTCGCAAATCTTAAAATCACTTTTAAGAATTGGTGAAATCTCTCCAAAGCCAACTTGATCATATTTATCTTTTATTTTGATAATCCAACCTCTCTTGCAAAGAGTTTTATACTTTGCATTTACAACTGCTGAAGATAAATTAAATGAAAAAAATTTCTTTTCAAAACTTGTAATCATTTTAAAATAACCAACTAATAAATAAGCCTAAAATCAATCCAATACCATTAATTGTTTGAAATCTTATTGCTATAAATTTGCAATTTTTGATTTTTGATGGATGATTGTAGAAATTTTTTAAAAGATTAATAAGCTTTAAAGCATTATTAAAACTTAAAAAATAAAGTAAACAAAAAGGAGGTAAGAATCCTATACAAACTATATATAATTGAAAAATATAAATAAATACAATAATCCACGGTATAAATTGAGCTGATCTTTTAGATCCAAGTAAAACTAATGGTGATATTTTCCCATGTTTTTTGTCGTCTTTAACTTGATGAAAGTGTGAGCAAAATAAAACTAAAGTTATAGCAAGTGAAGGCCCCGTTCCCAATAAAATAGCATCTCTCCATGGAATATTAGATAGATTATTGCTAAAAGGATTTAAAGCTAATAATGCAGCAGAAAACGCTAAAGGTCCAAAAGCTATCCAACAAAGAGGCTCGCCTAAGCCTAAATATCCCAGCCTAAAAGGTGGTCCTTGATATAAATAGCCTAAACAGCAGCAAGTAGTTACAATTAGTATTATTTTAATATTTACAGATAAAGATATAAGGAAAATAATAAACAATCCTACTAAAAGAGATAAATATGCAATTATTGAGATTATTTTTTTATTATTGACTAGATTTACAACTGAATGAAATTTAAATTCATCTATCCCAGTTTCCGAGTCAAATAAATCATTTGTAAGATTTTCCCAAAATAATATTAAGATTGATGCAATAGTAAATCCTATAAAGTTAGCAATAATTATTTGTTCATAAACGTATAAATTAAAAGCTGCAGAAATTAATATTGGTACAACTGCTACAGAATAAAGTGGCCATTTTATTGCTTGTCTCCATAATCTCTTTTGGTCTTTATTCATTTTAATAACATGAATCATACTATCTCATTATTTAATATATTTTATATAGTTACTTAATTTTTTACTTTAATAAATTCTACTAAATTAGTATAAATAAGCTATGCAAAATAATTTAACTTACTCTATTTTTCTAAAAGATGTTAAAAGTCAAATAGATAATATAAAAGAAAGATCAGGTGTAATAAGTATTTGTAATCAAATACCTAATTTTGATTTATTATCAAATTACGATAATTTACAAAAGAAATATCCTTTTTCTGCAATCTGGGATGAAAAAGATAATATGTCTTTTATTGCGCTTGATAAATGTAAATCTATAACTTTTGATGGCCCAGAAAGATTTCAAATAGCAAAAAAATTTCATTATGAAAACTTTGAAAATTTAATAGATATTAATGGAAAATATAATGCTGCATTATTGCCAAAAATAATTTATTTTTTTTCTTTTGCAGATGATCCTGATACAACTATTAAAGGTAAAAATGTCCCAAATATGGAAGCTGTTTTACCAAAAATAACTATAATGAAAGTCTCTGAAGAGACATGGATTCGTGTGAATATTGAATTTAATTATAAAAAATCAATGAGAAATTTATTTGATGAGTTTTGTTCAATACGTAATAAATTTATCTTACCCATATTAACTAAAGATCAAGATAATAT
>CETH01012934.1_pt1 | contig 38296 bp, 35 predicted proteins | sample 361461 | NCBI WGS metagenome assembly CETH01 (sample SAMEA2622695, study PRJEB7988) | marine metagenome | isolation source: saline water (ENVO:00002010), including
AATTTAATAATTTATAAGGAATATATATGAAAAATTTAAAGATTTTATTACTAACATTAAGTCTAACATTCAGCGTTGGATTAGCTGAGGATGAAGAAGAACAAAGATATTTAGAAAAAGATGGAACTATCTATAAAATAAATAGTTCTTCACTTCATTTAACTCCTTCTGAAGAAGACCAAAAAGTCAGTAAAGCTTCAGAAGAAATGGAAAGTCCATCTAAGTTAGCTAAATCAGATGACTCAGATGAAAAAGATACACCACAAAAATGTGATTGTGATATGACTATCTCAATGGGCACACTAACAGCTCTAGGTAGTGGCGCAGATGATTTTGATCCGGGAACATCATTAAGTATAAAATTCCCAACAAAATATAATTTTAATTTATTTGGAAAGAATTTTGATGTTTCAGCTGAAGTTAATTTAAGTAATCTATCAGGAATTAATGGAGATGATAATAATATAAAAGCAGGTATTGCTCATTTTCATACAGAATTTGATTTACCAATAGATTTAACATTTGGCCTTGGAATTGCACATCTTGATCAATTAGGTGGTATTGCTGGAACTGGTGTGCTTGATGTTTCTTACAAATTACCTATTTTAAATAATGAACTAAGCCTAGGTTTCAGATATCAAAAATTTGTTGATGTACAAAAAGAAAGCCCTTATTTAGATTTTGGATTGCTTGACGCATATAGCTTGAATATAAATTATAGCAAAACTTTATCTTTTTAAAAAATAAATTCAAATAATTATTTATAATACAAAAAGAGCATCATAATGATGCTCTTTTTTTATATATTAAAAAATGAATAAAAAACAAAAAATTGGTTTTACATGTAGTTGTTTTGATTTACTTCATGCTGGTCATATACTAATGCTTGAAGATGCAAAAAAACAATGCGATTATTTAATTGTTGGTCTACAAACTGACCCTACTATAGATAGACCAAAAGAAAAAAACAAACCTATACAATCTCTAGAAGAAAGGGAAATTCAACTTAGAGCTATAAAATATATTGATAAAATCATAATATACAATAGTGAAAAAGAGCTTTATGAATTATTAAAAAAATTAAATCCTGATATAAGAATACTTGGGTCAGATTATAAAAATAAAGATTTTACGGGAAACAACTTAGATATAAAAATATACTATCACCAAAGAACTCATAATTATTCTAGTTCGAGTTTAAAAAAACGCATCAAAAAAGGATAATAATTATTAATATAAAAAATATTCTTATCTTAATTATTTTTTTATTTTTCCATCCCATCTACTGTATTGAGTTAAACAAACCTACCTTTATTTTAATAACAAATGGATTCCAAATTTCTGGTATAAAAAAAGAAGATTTCATTCATTCAAATATATCTTCCACCTATAATCTATCATGGGGTAAATGGTTTAACAACAAAACAGGCTACATGATTGGATATAGAGGAGATTATTTTAAATATATTAATGATAATTCAATGCATTACTATAACTTTTTTCATTCTGATATTTTACTAAACAACTCTATTTTTTTTAAAAGCAACGATAAAAGAATCTCAACTATACATTTAGGTATTGGATATTTTAGTAATAAATTTAAAAAAAACAATATTATATGTGGTAATGCAGGATTAATTAATGAATTTTTTTTAAATTCAAGGATTAATGCTATAATAAATATATCAGCAATTATTGGCTGGGATATATATCAAAATGATGAAGATATATTACCAAGCTTAAATTTTGGAATTGTTTATAAGTATAATTCCTGAAATTATATTAGCCTATCTATTCTTATTCTAAAAAACATATATATTGCAAATAATATGTTTATAAATAAATATTTATAAATAATATCAAAATAAAATATATACTTAATGTATATAAATGAGATACTAGATAAAATCAAACATAAAATAAAGCAAATCATAAAACTATTAATTCCTAATTTTAACAAAGAATGATGAAGATGAGTTTTATCTGGAATAAAAATACTTTTCAATCTATCTAAATAACTTCTATCATTAGCATTATAAAACCTAAATATCATAACGTATATAACGTCAAATACTGGAATAAATAAAAATGCAAATGGAAAAAATATAGTTACTTCATTTGAAAAACTTATAAAAAAAATAGAAATAATTGAAAATAGCCAACCTAGAAAAAGACTTCCTGCATCACCAATAAATATCCTTTTACAAAGGTTATTATATAATAAATAACTTAAAAGACTACCTATAACCATATAAAAAAATATATTTATTTCATTAAATGCAATAACTTTGGCTAGTAGTATAAAAAACATTGAAATGACAATTGAGAGCATTGCTGCAATATTATCTATTCCATCAATTAAATTGATAGAATTCATAAATCCAAGAATAAAAATCATTAGAAAAATATAATTAATGTAATAATTGCTAAACAAAGGTGAAATAAAAATATGATCAAGATTTAGCCCATGTATAGATAAAATTATTATGAAAATTTGAAAAATAATTTTTTTAAAAGTATCTATTCTAACAAAATCATCAATTAAACCTATAATTACTATTAAAAAAATAGAAGAATAAAAAATAATCAATTCATACATATTATTAAAAATTAGCAATACATTATTAATATATAAAAATGAGAATAAAATAAAAGATAAAAATATACAAGGTCCTGCAAGAGTTGAAATGGAATCATTTTTTATATATATTTTTTCATATATATAAGAAATAGCATAAATTAAAAAAAAACAAAACATAAAAATTGAAAAAAATAAAATTATGTAATCACTAAACATTTTATTTACTTCTTGCACCTTTAAAAACAATATTAATAAAAGCTTTACAAAAATATCTAATATCTGTGTAAATAGGATTTTTCAATTTAGATTCTATATATTTTTTTTCACTATTTAGAATTTCTTTAAAATTTTTTGGCATATCTGAATAATATGGAGGAATAAGACCTGGCTTGATTTTTATACGTAATAATTGCAAATCTTGGGGATATTTATTAAAATAAGATTTACTTAATGGTCGTACACCAATTATATTTAATTGACATTTAAATAAATTAATTAACATGGGCAACTCATCTAGCCAAAATTTTCTACAAAATTTTCCCCATGAAGTAACCCTATAATCATTGGATATTTTTCCACCTGGCTCTAACTTATTTTCCTTTATTATAAAATCCTGTAAATATTCGGAATATGGATACATTGTTCTAAGCTTATAAACACCAATACTCGTCCCCTTATAACCTATTCTTTGCATTTTGAAAATTGGACTATAAGAAGGCGAAAGATTAAAATCAGGAGATTTAGTTTTTTTACTAATCACATAAAATAAATTTTCATGTTCAAAATAACTTTCAATTTGAAAACCACATGAAATTAATCTACCCATAATCTCAGCTTTTGATAACACTCTATTATGCCCCTGAGTTAAAGTAAAATAAATTTTTTTAATTAATGGTAATTTCGGAAAAACTCTTTTATATATAAAATCAATAATTCTAACTATATTTCTAAAACCCAATGGAGCCTTCAACCATACTCTTTTTCTTCGTTCTTCAAGAGTTTCAGAGCAAACAACATAAAAACTATTATTTTTTAATCTAGAATTAACTTTTTCATGGAATTTATTTATTCTTCTTATATTATTAACTAACTCAAGATTTATAAAAATTTTAGATTTATTATCTAAATTATTAAGATTAAAAATATTTGCAGTTTTTAAAATTAAATATTTTGAATTACTTAAATTGAAATGTTCTTCTATTTTAGCCTTAATTTTATCATCAATATTTATCATATCAAACTATTTAAAATTTATAATCTCTTTTAAACATCTAGCAGCAGTAGCTCCATCCCAATATTTCGGCCTGCTTGAAACAATATTTTTCCCAAGAATTTTATTAAGATTATTTTTAATATCAACTATATCATTACCAGTTAAAATAGATACTCCTCCATTTTCATAAAGAGTAATTGGCCTTTCAGTGTTATATCTTAATGTTAAACATGGCGTACCTAAAATCGTACACTCCTCTTGCAACCCTCCACTATCAGTAAACATAATACTAGACTCTAAGTTAAGCCTAAGCATTTCTTGATAACTAACAGGATTTAAAACAATCAATTTTTCACAATTTAAAATTTCATCCCATAAATTAAAATCAATTAATTTCTTTTTAGTTCTAGGATGAATAGGCCATATCAATAAATAATCATTTGAAACTTCATCTAAAAAAAATCTTACTATAGGTTTTAAAATTTCTAAAAAATCTACATTAGATGGTCTATGCAATGTAATTAATCCCAAAGGAATATTATCAAATAATTCATATTTTTGTTTATTAATTTCATTATTTTTAATAATACATCTTAAATTCATTGCTTTTACTTTATTAATCTGAGAATCCAATGTATCTATCATTATATTACCAACAAACTTTATTCGTTCTTTTGGGACTCCTTCATTAAGCAAATTATCTGTTGATATAACATCAGGAGTTAGTAAAAGATCTGAAATTCTATCAGTTACTAACCTATTAATTTCTTCAGGCATTAGCTCATCTCTAGATCTAAGACCAGATTCAATATGACAAACCTTTATGTTCAACTTTTTCGCTGTAACTGAGCATGCAAGAGTTGCATTAACATCACCAACAACTACAACCCAATCAGGATTTTCATTTTTTAAAACTTTTTCAAAAGAAATCATTGTTTTTCCTACTTGCTCTGCATGTGAACCTGAACCTATCCCTAAATTAATATCTGCTTTTGGAATACCTAGTTGTTCAAAGAAAATGTTGGACATTTTATCATCGTAGTGTTGTCCTGTATGAACTAATAAATGCTCAATTTTTATATTAGAATTAGCATTATGATTATTAATTTGATTTATAAAAGGTGATATTTTCATAAAATTTGGACGAGCACCAACGACAGAAATTATTTTAATTATTTTTTTCATTAGTTAATATAACCTTTTCATTTTATTAATTTTTTTTATTACCATTTCAAAATCTAATCCAATAATTTCTAAATACCATTTTAAAGAATTATATCTAGGTTTATTTTCATCATAAACTAAATCTAAAGCTTTTTCTCTACTAATAAGTCCACTTCTAATTTGGTTGCTTCTAAAGGTATCATTTTCACTAAATCCGCATATTAATGTATAAATATAATTATAAAAGCTTGCTGTTCCATCTCCAATCCTCCATGTGGAATTAGTATCTATAGCTTTTTCCCATTTATAATTATTTATTATTGTATTTTCTAATTCTAATTCGTTCCAATCTAAATAATCAAATAAATGAAAATAATTTTCTTTAGGAATCATATATCTTGATGCAAAAGATCCTAAAGAATCTAAAATAGACTGATTAATATAGCCAGGACTTTTAATAACATTCCGAGCTACATAATTAAATAATTTAAATTTATTTTTTAAAGAAAGCGAATAAATATGTTCCTTATCAAACTCAGGTTTCAAACCAGAAAAGCCAGTTTTAAAATTTGTATTCTCTAATCTATTCACACCCCATATTTCTAAATCTATATTCATTTGTTTTTTAATTTTATAAGCATAATAAAAAAAATACTTATCACCTGCCATAAATAATGGAATCATACCCAAAGAAGGATATTTTAACCATGCTAAAATATTTTTTCTTATATTATTTCTCTTCCAATTTATGTCCGCTGATACAATAATATTCTCAACTCCTAACTTACCACAAATTCTTGCTATATTTCTTCTTGCCAAATCAGTTACCATACCCCAATCATAAGTATATGTTAAAACATTCAAATCTAATACATCTTTTACAATATGCAATACATAGCAACTATCTCTACCTCCACTAATTGGGACTAAAACTTCAGGATTCCCATCTTTTTTTCTATAAGGTTCAACTAATTTAAAAAGACTATCTAGACTTTTAGATTTCCTTTCTATTGAATGGTTATTACAATAATTACATATTCCACTAGAATCAAATTTAATATATGGAAAAGTTTCAGGTAAAATACATTTCAAACATCTTCTTAGTTTTTTTATATCGTCTATTGGATAAATTAATATTTCCTTCTCTTTATAAAAATTTGAATGAAGGTGTATTTTATTTAAATCTATAACTATATCTTTCTGATTAGAATAATCAGAAATAGATTTAACATTAACATTATATTCATTATTACACTTTTGTTTATCAAAAACAAATTCATTTTTTAATAATGAAAATTTATTAATCGAAAAATTATTTAAATCAATTGATAGCGCATCATTTGAATTTATCTTATCTATTTTTATATTATCAATTTTATTTAAATTGTTTTTCTTTTTAAGTTTTTCTAAAATATTCTTTTCAGAAGCAAAAAAAAGAATATCTTTATAATTACTCAATATATATAAAGAACCATTATTTGTAGCTAAAATAATTTTCTTAAAATCTCTAAATGCTATTGCTACAGATATAGTTCCTTCTAATTTTCTTACTGAATTTGAGACAGAATCTTCAATTGAATTACCTAATGTAATTTCTTTTCTAACTAAGGATAATAATATTTCAGTATCAATATCATAATTCTTATTGAGTTCTGAGTTTTTTTCCCAAACAGATTCAGAATTAGTTATAATTCCATTATGAACACTAATAACATTATCTTTAAAAACAGGCTGATTATTATAATCATTTAATTGAGAACCATTAGTAACTAAACGCGCATGTCCAAATAATAAATTAAAATCTTTTGAATTTAAAATTGAATCTGAGACCTTCTTTTTGGATACTTTATTATCCATTAATTTAGTAATAGATATTGGCCCTTTTATAATATCTATTATATTATTTTTATTATTAAATAAGCATAGACCAGAAGAATCTTTCCCTCTAACTTCAGATAATTTTGCTAACAAATTAAATGAATTTATTAAATTTTTTTTAGAATAATTTGAATTCTGAGATGTTGTTATACCAAAAATTCCACACATATATTTACCTGAAATTATATTGATAATTTGGGTCTTTTTTAATAATATTTATACTATTTGGATATTCATCAACTAACCAAGTCCAAAAATCAGTAACATTTACTTTCTCATCAAACAACTTTAAAGATTTTTTAAAATGATCATTTTTTAAATTGTTATTAATAATAAAATCAATTGTTTCAAAAAGCTTATCTACTTCATTAGTCTTAATACCAAAACCCAATTTATATTTATTTTCCATATCATTAAGATAATTAATTTTACCAACAAAGTCATTAAATCTTATAAAAGGTGTTCCCAATAAACCTGCTTCAGCTGACATCGTTTGACTATCCCCTATAAACATACTAGCATTAGCTAAAACCTGATGGATTTCATTAACCTCTATTTTTAAATAATATTTTTTTAATTCTGGATAAATTTCACCTTCAGAATTAATAAATACTTTTCCAGTTTTTTCTAATTTTGATATTATTTTTTTTAAAATCTCTAGACTAAGCCCCTTATGCTGGCTTTCAATGTCATGAATAGCCTTAAGATTTACAATTCTTATAAAATAATAGGGTTTATTATTTAATTTAAGTTTAGTCAAAATATTTCTACTAATCTTAAAAAATTTTGGATGCAAATATGCTATCTTTTGATAACCATCATAAGATATTTTTTTATTTGTATACTTTCCAACACTACAGTTAACAGGTGCCACAATATATTTCGCAAATGGATAAGTAGCTTTACAAAATAATTTATTTATTTCATAATCATCTTCATTAAATATCAGGCTAGGGACTTTCATTAATTTCCCTATATGTGAAATAGATATGTCAGTACCTATTAATAAATCTGGTTTAATTTCTTTAGAATAAAAAAGCAATTTAAAATCCTGTAATAACATTTCACTAATTGCGCCTCCTAAAATAGTAAATTTATTATTACCCCTATAAAATTCATTACATAGTTTCTTATACTTCACCTTTTCAGAAATTAATATTTTCTCTAATATATCTTTTCCTCTAATAGCATAAAATGTATTATGACCTTTATTATTTAACTGAATAGCTAAATTTTTAAATAAGTAATAATGTCCAGGATGACTTAAAACAAATAATATTTTCATTTTTTCCAAAGTTTAAGAATTTCTTCTTGTGATGGGTAATTAATTAAAACAGCATTTCTAGAGCCATGATATACAAATATAGAGCCTGCTGCTACAGCAGAAGCATTACCTTTTTCTACAGCAAGATTAAAATCAATCAATTTACCAGCACCTCCAGATGCAACAACTGGGATTGAAACATTTTCAGACACTTTATTAATTATATCTATATCATAGCCATCCATACAACCATCTCTATCTATAGAATTTAAAATTATTTCACCTGCACCTAATTCTTCTAACTTTTGTGCATAACTAATAGGATTTTCTTTTGTTACTTTTTTACCACTATATATATATACCTTTTTACCATAAAAAAAATGCTTCTTCACATCTATAGAAACCGCAATTGTTGAACTTCCAAATTCACTAGACGCTTTTTTAACTAAATTAGAATCAAGAAAAGCAAAAGTATTTAAAACAACTTTTTCAGCTCCAGCATTAATTATTTCCTTTATATCATCTACACTCTTAATTCCACCTCCTACAGAAAATGGCATATTAGCTTCAGCACCAACTTTTTTAACAAAATCTAAAGAAATTTTTCTTTTTTCTTTATTAGCTTTAATATCTAAAAAAACTAATTCATCTGCTTTTAAATCATTGAAAATTTTAACAGCATTAATTGGATCACCTATATAACGCAAATTAGAAAATTTTTTTGACTTAACTAAACCTAAGTCCTTTAAAAGTAATACAGGTATTATTCTTGGTCTATACATAAGTTAAATCGAGATAAAATTCTTTATAAGATTAAAACCATCATTATGACTTTTTTCAGGATGGAACTGAGTCCCATAGATATTTTTTTTATTTATCGATGATACAAAACTGTTCTCATAATTTGAAAAACTTAAAACATCTAAATCATCATTACAAACCATATGATAACTATGAACAAAATAAAACATACATTCATTAGTTATATTATTTAATAATTTATTATTTTCCTTATTAATACATATAGAATTCCAACCAATATGTGGAATTTTCCATTTTAACTTATTTTTAATTTTAAATTTAGTTACCTTTGCATCAATCCAACCTAAACCTTCAGAACCACCTTCATCAGAAAATTTTGAAAACAGTTGCATTCCTAAACAAATACCCAAAATTGGAATTTTATCTTTTAAAACTTTTTTATTTAGTGGTTCTATATAATTATATTTTTTAAGATTTAAAATACCTTTAGAAAAATTACCAACTCCAGGTAAAATCAATTTATCTGCTCTTAAAATATCATCTTTATTTTTACTGATTATAACATTTGATTCAATTCTTTTAATTGATTTTAATACTGAACCTAAATTACCCATACCATAATCAATAATTACTATCATGATTTATTATTAAAAGCATTCCAATATTTTTTAATTTTTTTTGAATGATCAATTCCATACTTATAATAAAAAATAGGTGGTAAAATATGAAGCTTACAAGCAATTTTTATTGGCCATCTTAAGAATTGGATTAAATTATAATGAGAAGGATAATCTAAAAAAGATTTAGCAGGTGCTGACATTATTTGCTTAAACTCTTTATCACTTAAGCCTAATTTGTTTATTATATATTCTACAATCCCTTCTTCAACAGGATAAGGTTTTTTCACTTCATTTAGTGCATCACTTCTAGTCATATTACCTGACCTTATCTTAGCTGAACATTCACGCTTTCGTTTATCTATATTAAATTTTATTGGCAAATAATATGATTGAAAAAATTTTGTAAATATTGATTCGTGATGATGTCCACCTGGATCAATCCAAGACAACTCTTCTTCATTACTTTTTTTAGCCATCTTTTTACTATAATCAACAAACTCAAGTGGTCTTACTAATTTTACTCTTTTAATAAAAAAATAATATAATAATTTATACAATGATAACACGGGATAACTTTTTGCCTTTTTATTACCAAAAATTTTATGAACACTTCTTAAATATTTTCCATCATGATAGGTCCAACCTAAAGGAGTAGTTCCTTCAGCTCTTGATGCTTGTCCTTCAACAATATATTTTATATTTTCCTTAGCAGCAACCTCAAGCAAAACAGATATAATAACATAATCTGTAGGTACTTCTGCATCTGGTGTTGAAGATTTTAAAAAGGCAATTTGCATATCTTTAAATTCTTCCCAATCAGCAACTAAAGTAAAAAGATCAACATTAAGCTTATCAGTTGCATTTTTTATATTTTTTACTGCTATATCAGAATTCCATCCATTATCAAAATGTACAGCCAAAGGACGCAAACCGTTTTTTTTCATTAAATTTAGTGTGTAGGTACTGTCAGTTCCACCACTTACACCTACTATGCAATCATATTTCTTGCTTTTACCACTTTTTTTAATTTTTTCTACTAATTCATTTAATTTTTTTTCACCAATTAATCCAGCAGGATATTGATTCATTATTTCATCATTAATTTTGCAATAATTACATTTTCCTTCTTTATCAAAAAAAATTTCAGGAACAGTTTCATCAAGGATGCAAAAAGAACATATTTTTCTATTTTTCATAAATATAATTTACATTCATTATTCTATCTCGTGTGAAAATATTTAATTTTCCCACTTTTTAGAGTATTAAATTTTTGAACATATTCAATATCAATTTTGACCTCTTGTCCTGCTTGTTTTTTTAAAGTATCAATAATAATATTTTCTTGTTTTAATGTATAAGAATCTAATTTTTTAATTTTTAATAATATAGAGTTGCAACCTATTTTTGCTATTGAATATGACTCTACATCCAAATCTTTAAACAAAATTGTAAATCCTGGACCAGTAAGAATATTCCCATTTTCTAAAAAAATAATATTTGATTCTCTTCCATATACTTTATTTATTATTTGACCATTGTAAGTTGTTTCAATTCCTATATTTTGATTAATTTCAACTTTATCTCCTAATTCATAATTAATAAATGGCATTGAATAACTTTGTAAATTTGTTAAAAGAACATCCCCAATATTTTTATTTAAATTTTTCATTGAAAGGCAAGAATTATATCCAACCTCATAATAATTTCTTTTGGTTTCAAAAGCAATTATACCTCCATCATGAGCACCATATTCATCCATTATAGTACAATTAAAAGCTTTTTCAATTATTTCTCGATAAAAATCCGTTAAAATTTCTGATGTTGGAAATACTGCTCTAATATTAAGACTATAGTTATTTTTTAAGACAAATTTTGCTAATAAAAAGATACCAGATGCATATCCATATAGGTACTTAATTTTTTTATTTTTAATTAACTCTATATATGACTTCATAACTTCATTAGACATATTAACACCATTCACACCAATTTTATTTTTCATCTTATAATACAATCTATGCTTCAATGATTCTTTATCATCTACAAATAACGATGTACTACCTATTGCTAAATGCTTATCACCATATTCATAACCTGTTTTTTCCCAATATATAATAGTATTTGCAACAATATAACTCCAGGAATCTATATCAATAAGGAATTGTAATGGATCACCTGAAGAACCGCCTGTAGAAGAAGTTTTATGTAAAATTTTATTTAAATTATTTGGCATCATTTTTTTAAAATTATTTCTAATATTTTCTTTTGTTAATACAGGGATTTTATGCAGATCATCAACTGAATTTATATCAGAAGGAGTTAAATTATTTTCTTTAAATAATGTATTATAATATTCAGTATTATTAAATGAATGTAAAATTAGTTTTTTTAAATTTTTATTTTGCCACTCATTTATTTCACTTTCAGATAATTTTTGCATTTTTATTATCTTATCATAATAATGCATAATTTTAGTACTCATAACTTTATCAGCTAATGGCATAATTACTTTTTTTAACATAAGTGAATACATTTTAGCTTAGAATCTTTCTTATTAATACCTCAAATTGATTCATTTGCTCATCAATTGAGTATTCTTTTAAAACATCTTCTCTTGCATTAGAAGCCATCTTATTTCTTTTGAGATTATCAGATAATAAAATATTTATTTTTTTTGCAAAACCTAAAAAATCATTATATTTTTTTATAACAAATGAATTCCTACCATCAACTGCAGCTTTAGTCATTTCACCAACATCTGATACTACGGGGACACATTCACTTGACATAGCCTCTAACATTGCTGTTGACAAACCCTCACTTATTGATGGCATAATTAGAACCTTTGATTTGACAAAATAATCAGCGGTATTATCTCTATGACCATACAATTTAATATTATTTTGCAACCCTTCATTTATTATTTGCTTATTAACTAGTTCATATAATTCGCCTTTACCTAAAAAACCTACTTTGATTGATGAAAAATTATATTTATTAATTAAAATTTTGATTATCTCAATGACTCTATCTGGTCCTTTTCTTTCTATAAAACTACCCACAAATAAAACATCTATTGATTTTTTAATATTTTTATCACGCTTAAATTTTTTTGTATCTATACTACCATTATAAACATGAATTTTATTTTTATTAACACCATTTTTAATTAAATAGTCAATAATAGTATATCCTTTTGTAGTTACCAAGTCTGCCTTCTTATATATATATAAATTAATTTTCTTTCTTAGTTTCTTAAAATTATTATAATAAGTTAATATTTCGGGAAGTCCCCCAATATTTGAAACCATACATTTACATCCATAAATTCTTGATATTATCAAACCATTAAACCCTTTTGGCATTACATATATACCTTTGATAAAATCTGGTTTATATTTCAAACAATAAATAAATAATTGCAATGGTTCATATATAATCCTTAAGAATTTTAATAAAAAATTTCTACTATTAAAAATTTTTGGGAGAGTTATGTATTTTAAACCATCTATTTTAAAACCTTCTTCTTGGCTAAAGACATAAACTCTTTCTACAATCTTGGACTTTACAATTGGTTCAACTTTAGATTTAACTAAACTCTTGGGCAATCTACCTACGACAACAAAAATAGTATGTCCTTTATTTATCATATTTTAAATCTGCTTAAAATATTTTTTAAAATAGTTGCTCTATGATTTTCAGGTAGTTTAAACCAATTTTTTAATAAAATCTTTTTCATCCATATCCTATTTAATAAATGCTTATTCTTCTTTAGTTTATTATAATCTTTATTATATAATGATTTATTTTCATGAGTAAAATTATTTAAAATATTTTCATTCTTTTTTAGAAAATCATTGAAGTTATTATCATTTACATGCTTAGGAATATAATTATCCTGGATATAAACTGAGGACAAATTCGATTTAACAATTTTTTCTTTATTTAAATAAATATTTGCCACCCCTCCCATTCTAACATTTTTTGACCAAATCATATCCGACATAAAATTCCCTAAACTATAAAATATTAATCCACCATTATATTCTTCAAATGGTTGAATAGTGTGTGGATGGTGACCTATAACAATATTTGCACCTCTGTCAATAAATGCTCTTGCATCATCAATCTGCTTAGATGATGGGATATTAACATACTCATCTCCCCAATGAATGCTAATTATTTTATAATCAAATTTTTGAGAATTCATAATATCTATAGCCTTAAATACACTTTTTCTACTGTAGTTTGCATATTGATAATTATTTTTGATATCATGAATATTATTAAATCCAACAATACCAAGCTTAATACCCTTAAGTGTTATTCTTTGAATATCTGATTTTTGATCTTTATAAATTCCTATTGGCAAAATACTATGTTTTTCAAGAGATTTTATTGTTGATTGAAAGCCCTCTACATCATGTTCTAAAATGTGATTATTAGCAACAGAAACGGCTGTGATTCCAATATCTCTCATGAATTCTGCAAAATCGATGGAACCTGCAAACATACTATTTTGAGATTTTCTCCTATCATTTAATAAAGGTGATTCAAGATTTACAAAACCAAAATCAGATTTAGAAAAGTGTTCTTTTAATTGAGATTTCCATGGCTTGCCATTATGTTTAGCAAATTGGCTCCCAATACCAATCCCAACACTTTCAATAATGTTACCTGGAAATAAATCTCCTGCAAATGTTAATTTAATTGTATCCAAATTTATTATTTTAAAAATTTAACAATACTTTCAACATAAACTTTTTCTATTGTATCCTTATTTTCAACTTTCTTCCATGAATTATTAATCTTTTTATAATAGTATTTAGAATAATAATGACCATTCTTACCAAAAAATAAAAATTGCTTTTCTAATAAATGAAATTTCTTTCCATCAAATGCAATATCAAAAGAAATAAATGGAACATCGTATTTTTTATAAATAGCATAACAAAAATCAAACAAACCATTGGGAATTGGAACTTTTTCATTAAATTCAAATAGTCCGCTTCCACTAGCCCTAAAATCATTCTTTCTTACATATCTAAACCAAATATATAGTTTATCTCCAAAAAAATATACTTTCCAATCATTCTTCAGTTCTGGGACATACTCTTGAATTATAAATTTTCTTCTAAACTTTGATTCAGAGATATATTTTTTATGTCTAATTTTTCTCAAAAGATCTCTTAATTCCTTATTAAGATTTTTTGATCTACTAATTTGTTTTGCTTTTCTAATTAAATCATTTTTATTTTTAGCTAATTTAACTCCAGAGCTCACAGCTCCTTTAGCAGATTTTATAACTATGGGATAATTTATTTTATTCGACAACAAAAATGATTCCAACTCTTCAATTGTTCCAAATCCAAATGATTTCAAAGAACTATCTTTATAATTTTTAGCAAGTAACTCCATAAATACTTTATTATTATGTGATCTTAGAAATTCATATTTTGGAATTACAATAGCTCCCTGCAAAGATAAAGTTAAAATAATATCTTCAATAAAATCCTTATAAAATGAATCAACATCTTCAGATGAAGTATAAATAAAAATCTCATCCTTATAACTTTTATTAAAATCTAAGTCTGTAAATTTTATATAATTCACACTAAAATCATATTCTTTAAATGCATCTTGAATAAGGCTCTTATCCATCCCACCTTCATAAGGAGTAGGCTTATGTTTTGTTTCAAAATATCCTTTATAGTTAATTAAAATATTTATTTTCTTCATTTTTAATATTAATTATTAATAGTGAATGTTGGATTATTTTTTAAACAATAATCTATTATTTCATCAGTAAATTCTCCAAACAAAGGCCCGCATGATATTTGAATAAAATTAATTTCTATCGAATTATTATTTATTTCAATCAATTTTATGTTACCATCAATATCAACACAAAAATCAAATCCAATAATTCTATGATAAGGGAATAACTTAGCAAGTGATTTTGATTTTCTAATAATTTCATCAAATTTATATACAATCTCATTCCCTCTATAGTCATTTAATACTTTTTTAATATCATATTTCTTACAATTTTTATCAATGTAAAAATCATTCAATAATCCATTTTTATCTATTCCACATGAGAATCCTCCTGAAGCTTGATTGTCAACAAATTTATTTTCAGCACCAAATCTTAAAACTGAATGAAGAATATTAACCTTTTCATTTTTTACTGATCTATAAGTCATCACTCTAACTGTATTAACAGAGCTTTGATTAAATTTTTCATAATAAGCATGTTGAATTATATACTCTTGTATTAAATAATTTTTTAAGTATATTTTATTAAGATAATCAATGCTTAATGTTACTTTTTCTTTAGAAAGATATTTATGATTTTTTTTAAAAAATAAATTTAATGATCTTCCTCCAGCTGAATCAAACGATTTCTTTATTATCACCTTATCATTATCTTTTAAAAAACCAAATAAATTAGAATTATTTACTGAAATCATATTATAATTATTATCATAAAAAACACCATCTATATTTCTTACAAAAATATGACACAACATATCACTATTTACAATTTTATTTAGATTATTTTTATCTGCATACGATAAGTTAAACTTAGAATTATTAAGTGTTTTTTCAACAATTCCATAATAGATATCTTCAGGAATAAAATCTGGATTATTAGAATCAATAATAGAAGAATATAAATAATACCACTTTAAATTAATTTTCTTTTTTAATAATTTCCATTTTTTTAGATGAACCAATTCATTTTTTTTATTTCTTTTAATAGTTTTAAAAATAAATGGATTAATATTTTTTATTTTTTTATTGTAATGAATAAAAATTCTACTTTGAATAAAACTAAATATTATATTTTTAATTAACTTGTTCATTATAAATATTAATTATTTTTTTTAAATATGATTGTTTTGAATAACTTTGTTTAACAATTTTAGATATATCTTCTCTAGAACAAAGTTCATTTATTTTTTCTATTTTATTAATAATTTTACTAATATCATTACCAGTAACTAAACCTAAATTATTTTTTAATACAAAATCTGAATAATCACCAATATCTTCTGAAATAACAATTGGCAAACCACTCATTAAATATTCTGGTATTTTTGTTGGTGATGCAACATAATTAGTCATTATTTTTTCTCTAATCATTAACCCTATATCTGAAGCATTAAGGTAATCATTAATTTCATTATAATGAACATGTTTTCCAATAACCTTACTCATAGGTATTTTATGATTAATAATTATTTCGTTCAATAAAACCAAATTAGGAGTTAAACATAAAAAAATAGAATTAGGAATTTTTAATAAAATATTTTTTATTAATTCAAATAAAAAATTATTATTAATATAAAAGCTATCTAATCTACCTGAGTAAACAAATACAATATTATCTTCACATAAATTTAATTTTTGTCTATTAATATTTCTGATTTTCAAATCATAAAAAAAATGATTACTATCAGCTCCACCAGGAATTACATTCAATTTTTTTTTAAATTTATTTTTTGATATTTTATTTAAATATTTCTCTAACTTATTTGAAACACAAAATATTTTACTAGATATAGTAAACATCCTATCCTGCTCTTTAATAATTGAATTATATTTTTTAATAATTTTTTTATTATTTACTAAATTAACTGATTTGTAACCTTTTCCATTTATAAACTCTTCAGCTACAGCACCTCTATAATCGAAAATAATTTTAATCCCATTTTTAAAATATTTAAATAAATATAATGCTAAATAATCTTTAATAGATCTAGTTTGAATAACTATACTATCAGACCTTCTATATTTAAAATACAAAAAAATAAATTTAATCAATGATGATATGCCAGTTTTATCATTAGACTTAATAACTGGAATCTGATAAACTTTTCCTTTAATCGTACTTTTAATATGTTTAATATTTTTTTTTCTTAGTTTATTATTAAATAACAAATACTTTAGCGGAGTTGTAATCACTAAATCAAAAACAATATCCTCTTTATCAAGCAATTCTAATAAGTTAACTACTTGACTATTTAATACAGTATTCATAAAAGGTTCAGATATATATATATAATTCTTTTTATTTTTCATGAATAATCTTCTACAAAAACTTTAGTTTGAAAATTTTGATTAGGTACACTTTCAAAAGCTAAACAAATTACATTACCCGTTTTTTTTGAGCCATATGATGATGAAACCCAATCTTTGTATTTTTTTAAATTAATCTTTTCTATATCAACAAATGATAAAATCACTTTCTTTTTTTTACAGTATACAGTAATAAAATTATCTTTAATTTCAACATCCAATCCAGGTTTAAAATGAAAATAAGATTTAATATTATGACTTTCATTGCTAATCAATTGATCAGTAATAAACAATTCCCGTTTATTTTTTAAATATTTAAATTCTCTCCTATGAATAAAGGGATCTTCTAATCGTGCATAGCCGTTATGTTCTCCAATATAAATATCATACTCATTATTACTTTCCCATTTTATATGTTTAGGTTTTGCCTTTGTTTTAAATTTAGAGAACCTATCATAGTCAATTTCATATTGATCTTTTTCATCTACCTCAATGGTATTATGCATTTTTGTAGATCTAAAATAGTTTCTAGTTTTAATATCTCTAGTATATTCATATGAACCAGTATCAACAATTATATCTTCATTATCAATACATAATTCAAATGAAAGCATATCAGCATGAGTATGGGTACCGCCATTATGATTATCTTTATAAGCATTCAAACCCAAACCACTATTATTAATAAAAATATAATCTTTATTATTTTTCATAATAAAAAAACCAGCATCTTCAAATGCATTACTTTTATATTCAAGTTTTACTTTACTAATATTTTTATATATATCTATTGAGTTATCTCCTAGCAAGAAAAAAGCATCTACATTGTACCCACTAGATAAAGACTTAAAATCATTTCTATCAAACAAGATGGATCCTATAGTTAATAAGTAACTATGATTAATATTTTTTTGAATTCCAAATGGTAGCAATCTACCATCATCTTGATCTCCAATAATTGGGCTATTATCATTTGGTTTAGTATATGCCATTATAAAATCAAATTGTTTCTCGATTCTTTTTTTCACATCATTAGGAATTATATAATTATGTTTCTTTAAAAGTATATAACAAAGTGTAAACATCTCTGTAACTAGTCTATGATAATTTATTGATTTCTCATAATTAACACCTGAAGAATAAGTTTGATTTAAAATATTTTTATTAATATTTATAATAGCATAAGAAATCCATTTCTTTCCTTCTTTACAATTATTAAATATTAATCCTAATAATAAGAGACCTACTAGATTGGATACATAATGATTAGTTGAATTTTTAAAATTATCTTCTAAATTCCTATAAATATACCAACCATGTTCATATAGACTTTTTTTAAATTTTATTTTAAATTTTTGATCCACATCCATACTAGATATCATATTGTATGCATATATCCAATTAATAGATCTTATCGAAACATCCATTGCACATTTCCAATTTATACTATATAAAAAGGGATTATTATCAATCCAATCATTTATGTCATAAATTATTTTTTTGGAATATTTATCATCTTTTGTCAATAAATATGACTGGCCTAAATATAGTAAATGATGGCACCTACTTAGTTCCCATGGAATTTTAACATCATAGTTTATTGAATAATCTAAAAATTTATACTTCTGGTAGGGAATACCTTTTTTCCATTCATATCCAGAAATAAAATCTTCATGCCAATTAATTTTTTTAATTTTATTTTTTTTATAACCTAAAATATCATATTTATTATCAATTATTTGGTTAGCTTTATTTAATATATCAATTATATTTTTTTCTTTAAATAAATCCTTATTGAACTTTGAAAAATCTCCAATAACTTCTTTAATTTTTTGATTAATACCAAACTCTTCAGGCGGACTAGAAATTGCAAAAGGGAATTTTACAAATAAATAATTTTTAATTTTATTTATCTTTCTAATTAATCCATATATTAGATGATCATATTTATACATAGTAATTAAATTTATTTCTATAAATACTATATTTTAGTTTGATTTATTTTTTTGTTTGAGTACAATATATAATATGGTGCAATAAACATTGAATAATTTTTAAAATATTTAATAAAACTATTTAAAAGATATTTAATTAAGTTTTTAAAATAACTATTACTATCTAAATAAAAACCTGGCAAAATTAATAAATTCAAATTATTCTTATTAAAAGTTTCAACTAGCCATTTATGAGACATAACATTTTCTGCCCAATTACCTGTATATGGATCACATGTATTTAATATTTTATCTGGTTCATATGATACTGATCCTTTTTTAATATATTCATCAATACATTTTTCTATGTCTTTTTTTATTAGACCTCTCGTTTTTTTTGCTAATTTTTCAACAATCAAATCATCTAATTTTGAATTATAATTTTTAATAATTTTAATCCTTGTTTTGAAAAAACTTTTCTCTAAATCTCTTTCCTTATGATCTGTTTTTTTCTCTCTATCAATATATTCATGTGTATAATGAATTTTATTTATTGATTTCATAATTCTTTTATTTTTTATGTTAGCACTTGATGCATAAACGATATTCATAAAACCATCTGATAATTTTTCAAGATTATTAATATGGTTAGAAACATCGTAAATATGTTCAATAACATCAAATGAACATATAGAATTTATTTTTATATTATTTTTTGAAACAAAATCTATTAACTCACCTATATCTCCAGGAACTATTGAATCAATTGATATTTTCAATTTATTTGAAATAATTCTAAAATCATCGCATGAAGTGTCAAAAATATCATTATATATAACAGTACCAATGCCTAATTCTTTAGCTAATAACGAAAACAAGCCTGTGCCACCCCCGTAATCGACTAAGACTATATCTTTAAAGGAATATGTTAAATTTTTTAATGATAACGATAATAAATGTGTATATAATTGGAGATTCGCTTTTTTTGATTTAATCCTATTACCTAAATAACGTTTATTATATTCAGAAATATTTAAATCATTTAATTCCAATCTTAACAACTTTTCATATAAACGCTTAGCAGCCTCATTAATTTTATTATCAATATTTGGATTAACCAAACATCTATTATTATAGAAAAAGTTCATAAAAATTAAACTCCTTTTATTTTATTTATTATATATTGTTTTTCATTAATTTTTAAAAAATTAGCTTTAAAAATAAATAATCCATATAAAGATACAAGAAATAATTTGAAAAATATTGTTAATAATATATTATTAACAAAATTTAGATTTGATATATAATATAGTATAATTACAACTATTAAAAGATATAGAAGTTTTATATAAGCTATACTTATAGGATATATTTTTTCTAAATAATAACTATATATTATCAAAACAGATAAAAAGCTAACGATAGTCGCAATTGAAGCTCCCATGATACCATATAGAGGCACTAAAATATAGTTTAAAATTAAATTAATTATTGCACAAACTATCCATGCTAATCCAAATACCCACGTTTTCTTTTTTACTGCTAGTCCTGTATTAATCAATCCTGAAAGACCTATGAATATATATCCAATAGATAAAGGAAAAACAATTTTATAACTTGTCAAATAACTTTCATCTGCCATTAATACAATAATTTCTTTTGCAAATATTGATAACAAAAATATAAATGAAATAACTACTATACCATATATCCTAACAAAATTAGAAAATTCTCTTTTTAATTTTTTCTCATTATCAATCAGACTAAAAATATGTGGTTTAAATGCTCTTCTAACTGGACCAGTAATTAATATAGGAGTTATTGATGCTATTTTGTATCCAAGAGAAAAAATACCCACCTGAGTTAAATCTGCATAATCTTTAATAAATATTCTATTTGACATATAAGCAATTAATGATGACACTTCTGAAGGAATCATAAAAATTGAAAAGTAAATCATCTTATTTAAAATAGATATAGAAAATGCAAAGCCTATTTCTGAATAAGTTGATATAAATAGCATTAGCAGACGAGTCATTCTTCCAATAATTTGAGCTTGAAGAATTCCTACAACTCCAGTTTTAGCTACCAAAACAAAATAAATGGTTACACTAAGTGTTATAATAGTATCTATAATATTAATTGTAACAAATCTTATAGATTTTTTTCTTATTATTATATTTTTACTAAAAAGTGAACATATAGATCCTATTATAGTTGAAACACAAATTAATTTTATATAAATCATTTTACTAAAATCACCAAAAACAAAATGAGATAATTGAGAAGCTAGATTAAAACAAACTATCAAACCAATAATAGAGGTAAACAAAATAAAAATTATACACGTTCCAAATATCTTTTTTCTTATTTCTAAATTATCACTATCAAAATAAAATCGTGAATAAGCATTTTGAATTAATAAACCATTAACAATGACTAAAATTGAACCTATTATATAAACTAGTTCAAGCTCTCCATAATCCCCTGGAGATAATACATTCGTATATAATGGTAACAATAAGAATTGAATAGACTTGTGTAGTAAATCTCCTATAGAATAAATAGAAATATTTTTAAATAGAGAACTCATATGAATAATGGGAATATTATTAAAAATGAAACAACACCTAAATAAATAGAAAAAGCCAAATTGCTATCAATTTTATATGAATGCTCTTTTATTTTTGCAAACATAACTAATATAATAGGAAAAATTGACATAACTAAATACCTTATTTCAACACTAGCTAAAAATATTACGCCGAAAATTATAAAAATCACTGCAGTCCATTCAAAATTAATAGATATTATTCGCAATTTTTTTCTATTAACTAAAAATTTAATCAAATAAAAATTAATATAATAAATTGTAAATGAATGCATGTAATAAAATAATCCACTAAAATCAAATTTTCCTGAATTTAAATAAATAGAACTATATTTAAAATCTGGTAAATGCCAAAAATCTGGTTTGAAAAAAGCTGTAATATATGCATTAATAAAAAATTGTATAAAATCAATTGGTGATGATAATAAAACTCTTAAAATACCAAAAACACCTTTTACATATACAACTTCTTCTTTATTAAACGGATTTAAATATATGGCAAATTGTGAATTAAATATAAAATCAGATAAATTAAATGCTCTAAAACTAAAAATAGTAAAAAATATTAAAAAAAAGATTAAACCAAATACTACTTTAATAAAATTCTTTAATACATAATTTCTATAATATATACCAAAAATTATAATATAAAGTAATGGTGTATAAGGTCTAATTAAAACAGCTAAAATAAAATATGGAACAGCATTTAAAAACTCTTTTCTATATGTATATCTTATTAAACCTATATATCCAAACATAAAAAGACCTTCTTTAACAAAACTAACAGAACCAATCATTAATGGAAAACAAAAAGCAAACAATGCTAAAGAAGATTTTATTGCTTTTGAATTATTTATTATATCTTTTAAAAATAAATAGAATAATTTTGTGGTATATACAAAAATAAATACATTAAATACCTTAGCTAAAAATGGTTTGTAACCAAAAATATAATAAATAATAGAGTGGGGCAGAACAAAACCATAGGGGACATAACTCACCAAGTGAATATCTGCTCCTCTATTATATTCAATCAATGACATTGAATAAATATTACTTAAATCTAAGTTAAAAATACCTTCTTTAAATTGCTCGCTTAGATATTTTGCCCATATATCATAATTCATACTATCAGCACCTAATCCAGGATATGTTACGTAATTATTAAATGCAAAAAAGTGAGTTATTAAAAGTAACATAAATAAAAAAAATACTTGAGCAAAAAATATTAGTTTTATATGTTTATCTTTAATTGAATAAACAAGGAAATAAATTGAAAATACTATATAAACAAAAATTCCAATAGATAAATCATATGAAAAACTTTCATTGTTCATTTTTGACCCTTATAATAATTTTATTAATTAATCTTTTAAAATAATATGAAATACTTCCTGAATTATACTTTATAAAATATTCAATAAAATTATAGTTTAATTTTTCCCCTAATTTTATAGCAGGTTTATTAAATGCTTGTATTACTATATAAGCTTTATTAATATCATTATCATAACAATACCTGATTCTATTTCTCATCATAATTGAATGCAATCCTTGCTTCCTAAATTCTTTTATACAATGAGCATCAGTGAAAAATACTTCATTATTTTTTAATTCAATTAATTTATTAATTTTAGGTTCAAAAAATGTTTTGTTTCTAATACAGCAACTATATACAACATTATTAGTTTTTAAATCCTTGACAATCAAACAAACAAATTCATCTTTATTATCTAAATATTTTAAAACTGTTTTTTTATAACTAATTCCTCGTTCTTTAAAAAATAACTTAAAATTATCCAAATCATTATAATCTATTTCCTTAACGATAAATTTTTTGCAATCAATATTATTTGTGAAATCTTTAACGGGAATAGAAAAAAAATATTCAATATCTAAAAATCTTAATATATTTTTCTCTATTAATCTAAAGAAATCATTAAACATTTTTAAATTTCATTATTTCTATTTTTTTTAAGCAATCAATTTCTACTTTTTTAATGTTTTGATTTATCAAATAAAAAATAAAACCAGAAAAAAAATTGTTACCTTTAGATAACAAACAAAAAATTTTTTCAAATCCTGTTGAATAATATGTTTTATATTTTTCCAAACCAGGACCCATATTTATATAATCATACTTTTTAAAATCTGTATTTTTTATATCATAATTTTCTAAGAGATTTCCAATTCCATATTTCTTGTAATTTCTATCATAAGATAAACCGGTATAAATCTTATACTTATCATATAAATAGATAAATTGATAACCTATTATTTTATTTTTTAATTTAGCTAAGATAACTTTATTTTTTTTAAGTTCAAGATTACTTTTAAAAAAACTTAATATTTCTTTATCTTTAAAATGATTATGCTTTCCTTCAGTCTCTTTAGAAGAAGAAACCGAAATAATTTCTTTAAATTCTTTATCTGTAATTTGATTAAATTTTTTGACTAATAATTCCCCCCCATCATTAAAAAGCATTTTTTCTCTTCTTTTCAAATTTTTCCTCATATTTGAATTATAATTTTTCATAAAATAATCTTCATAATTATTAAATTTTTTTAAATCAATAATAGGGTAAACACTGTAAAAATATTTTTTAAATTTTAAATACTTATTTTTTTGTTTTATATCTTGATTACTAAAGAACAATAAATCATACTTTATATTTTCATTTAACCAAGATAATAATACATTAAAATATTCCTCTTTTATTTCTCCAATTTGACTAATATGATTTAAACCAAATTGTGAACCTATAAATTCTAATGAGGTATATTTGATAAACCTCTTTGTCTTTCTTCTAACTTTTATTAATGGGAATATAGTTTTAATTGAATTTTCAAAATATATAACTAATATAAGTATTTTCTTATCGTAACCAAATCTATCATTATTTTTCTCAAGGAAATAATAAAGCCAGTTTTTAATAATATCATAGTTATATTCAAATTTAAAATATTTCTTCTCAAATTGCTTCCAATCATATTTAAAATTTTCTAATGATTTAAGATTAGAAATTACATCAATTTTATAACTCATATTGTATACAAGCCTGGTTCTAGATTATTATATATCCATAAATTATTTTTATAAAGACCTTTAATAATTTTACCTGTTTTTTGATTAGTTATAGATGAGTATGATGAATAAAAACTTAAAAACATCTTATTCCAAGAACCACTATATTCAATTTTTATAGTATTCTCATTAATTTTTTTTATATTAGTAGAATCGTAACTTTCAATATAATGAGAAAGTTTTGAATTGTTAACATGCCATACATCACAGCCTCTAATAATTGAATATATATATTCTAAAGATAAAATATCGTCAAATATATTTGGAGTTTGTATTTTTCCATTAAATGCTTGATTTTGAAAATGTTCTTGAATTGTAATAACATATTGATTAGAATACAAATAATCTAAATAATTTTCAATTTGAATTTTTCTATAGAACTTTTTTAATGAATAATAATAAGATTTCAAATTACTAGATTTTTCTAAATATGTCTTAAATGAATTGCCATTTAAATTAGTTGGAAGATCTAAAATTTTATCAGACTTTATTTTAATGTAACTATGAGAATTATTTTTTTTCTTATTAACTGATAATCTTAGAGCCCACCATTTAAAACCCAATTTTTTAATTAACTCAAAGGATTCTTCATTAAAGTAATGATATCCAGTAAATTTTCCTCCAGACATAACATTATTGCTTATTCTATAGAAATTCTCAAGTTCATCTTTAATTAATTTATAATTAATTAATTTTAAATTTTCTGTTTCATATATATATTTATCTGTAACATCGTTGTTCCTATAAGAAGCATGTTGTAATCCATGAAACGCAAAATCAAAAAATAATGATAAACTATCAAAAAAATCACTATCTTTATCTGTAAAAGAATTTGATTTAATATACATTCCTGAATTAGAAGTTTTAGGCAAACCATCTTCAGATTTTAATGGTAAATATATTGTTCCCTTTACTTCAGGAAATTTATTCAAAAAATTCTTATAAAAATAATCGAGTAAAGAATCTTTTTTAAATCTTTCATATCCCCAATCATACCACGGCTTAATCTTTCCATTATCATAAGATATATAAATCGGAGATAAATCATCGATCATCAAAGAAACAGCTGTTTGATGATTATTGTAATATTTACATTTTTTTAACACTATTTTTTAACTTTATTTAAAATAAATTCTATATTTGTAAGCGCATTAAATTTTTTATCTACTAAATCATAATTATATTTAAAATCTATTTTATAATTTTTATTTATTAAATTAATTATACTATCAGAAATATCCTTATAATTCAACTTATTTACATAAACAGCATTATTCTTAATATACTGCTTATAAACTTCAAGATCAGATAATAATAATAATTTTTTAAAGTACATTGCTTGAGCTATTCCACTACCAAATTCATCTGCTTTAAGTATTGAACAATAAGCATCTGATAAAGCCAATAATTCATAATGAGATTTATCAGTAATTGATTCATCAATTATAGAAATATGATTAGTTAATTTCCAATCAGAAATTTTATCCTTTATAACTTCTATAACTTGAGCTGAGCCAGAATAACCTTTAACTAGAATAATCTTACAATTATAAGATGAATCTTTAAGTAATTTGATTGCTTTAACTAGATTTAAACTTAAATCAATATTTCTTAAACTTCTATTATCATAAATAATGAAATCATCTTTCAGATAATTATAATCATTCCTAATCTTAACAATGTCACAATTCAAATAGGTTTTCATTAGTTTATCTGGATAAATAAAATTAGTTGTTGATAAGCAAAGTTTATTACTTAAATCTGGAAAATAATTTAACAAAATATTTTGGGCTTCTAACGAAGGGACAAAAGTATATTCAGCATTTTCGATTGCAAATTTTAAATCAGAATTTGTTTTATTTTTTTGTTTTATTTCAGATCCATAAACAAAATTAAACTGAGGTTTAAACTTAGTTTTTAACATAACATTAGATCTAATAGAAATTTGATGATTAAATATTACATCTGGTTTAAAATCAATAATAAAATCATTAACTTTTTTAACTAATATATTAATCCATTTTTTTTTAAAAAACTTTCTATACAACCTTAATTTTAAAAAAATAAAAAAAGAATATTTTGGAATGATTAAATCTTCTTCATTAATTAAATCAGAAAATTCATTGTAACTATTTATAAATAAAACATCATAAACCTTTACATCATGTCCTAAATCTTTTAAAACTTTATAAAATATTGGACAATTACCTCCAAAATAAACACCATTTAAAATTATTTTCATATAACCTTGATTTCATCTATATATTTTTTCCAATCACCTATATCTATCCATGACTTTTCTGAAACTGGAAATACCCCAATCTTTCCATGTCTTTTTTTTATTTTTTCTATTAAATCAGTTATATGAAAAAATTCATTATTTGGAATATCATTTAATAAATGTGGTTCAAGTATATACATCCCTGAATTAATGCTATATGTTATTTCTGGTTTTTCTGCTATAGATAATAATCTTCCATCCTTGCCTGTTTCTATTACTCCATATGGAAACAAAAAATGATTCAATGCTGAAACAATAGTAATTTCATTTTTATTTTCTTTATGGTATTCGTAAATATCTCTATAGTCTTGATCAATTATAATATCACAATTTGTTACAAAGAATGTTTTATTTATTTTATTTTTTAATAAAAATAAGCTCCCAGCAGTTCCTAGTGGTTTATCTTCTTTAAAAAAATCTATTTTATATTTTTTATTTTTTATTTCACTAAAATAATTGATTATAAATTTTGCTTTATAAAACAAAGATACATGAAAAGTTTTTGAACCAATATTAATAAATCTACTTATTATTTCTTCAATTATTGTTTTATCACCAATAGGGATCAAAGGCTTAGGAAGTATATTGGTAAGGGGTTTTAACCTTGAACCTTTTCCACCAGCCATTATAACAACTGGTAAATCGATTGATTCTTTAATACTATTTTTTGTTTCAGAAAAAAAATCTTCCCAAAAATAAACTTTAATCAAATTATTTTTTTCATCAACAACAGGCATACATTCTGTTCTTAAATCTAACATTTGTTTTTTAATATCATCTATTGAATCCTTATTACTTGCAATAGAAAAATCTTTCCTTAATATTTTTTTTATATTAGAATCTAATGGTATTTTCCCAATTATTGCTCTTTGAATATCTCCAATACTTAAAACACTTAAAAATTTATTATCATTCATAACAATTAATAATTTACAAGCTAACTTATCCATTAATTTCAAAGCATCAAGCAAAGAATATTCTAAAGAAATTTTAATCTTATCTATATTTTTCATATTTTTATTTTTCCAATATTTGAATTAAACTTTTAACTATATAACTTATATCTTCTTTTTTCAAACTTGAATACATAGGTAAAGTTATTTCATTATTAGATACATAATCTGTATTAGGTAAATCTAAATAATCATTTTTATATATTGAAAACCTATGAACTGCTGGATAATGAACTGAAGTTTGAATTCCTTTTTGATGTAATTTATTTCTAATATCATCTCTATATACTCCATCTGATGAATTTAATACAACTGGGAATATATAGTTAGATACATAATTATCATTGTTGCAAAATGGAATAATTAAACCTGGAATATTTTTTAATCCCTCAATATACATCTTCCGTATTTTAATGCGTTTATTTAAATCTTTTTTCAATTTATTTAGTTGAACTATACCTATAGATGCTCTTATATCATCCATTCTATAATTATATCCGAGTGATTGTATATCATACTTAGTTGCATGACCTTTTGATCTTTCATATGATAATGTAGTCATCCCATGTGACCTTATTAATCGTAATTTATCATTAATTTTCTTATTATTTGTAATTACCATTCCACCTTCACCTGTTGAAATATTTTTATTTGAAAAAAAACTAAAAGTCCCTATATCACCAAAAGTTCCTAATTTTTTACCTTTATATTCAGATAATGGTGCATGAGCTGCATCTTCAATAATAAATAAGTTATTATCTTTAGCAATTGAGGCTATACTTTCCATTTGACATGGGAAACCTGCATAATGCATTACTATTATAGCTTTAGTTTTATTTGTAATTTTCTTTTTTATATCATTTGGATCTATTGTTAAATCAGAATGACTTACAATATCGCAAAATACAGGCTTTGCTCCAATGTATTTAATAACATTTACTGTTGCTGCAAAAGTCAAGGAAGGAACTAAAACTTCATCTCCAGGATTAATATCTAAAACTGATAATGCCATATGCAAAGATGCCGTGCATGATGTAGTTGACAATGAATATTTTACATTTAATTTTTTGCTAAATAATTTTTCAAATTTTTCACAATTGGGACCTATAGAAATCCATTTAGAATCTAAGGTTTTAATTACGGCTTCTTTTTCTTTGGAATCAAAGTTTAAATCAAATAAAGGAATCTTATACATTATATATATCTGTTTTAAATTTTTTGAGATTGTTTTTATCTAAATACCATTTAATTGTTTCTTTTATACCATCTTCAAATTGATACTGAGGTTTCCAATCAGTTTTTTCTTTAATTAAAGTGTTATCTCCATATAACCTAAAAACCTCCGAGTTTGCTGGTCTTATTCTATCCTTATCTTTTTTAAAATCAAATTCAAAATTCATTAAATTTGCTATTAATTTGAATGTGTTATGAATAGATATTTCAGAATTAGAACAAATATTTATTTCTTTACCAATTGTATCCTCTGATTCTGCAATTGCAATAAATCCTCTACATGTGTCTTCTACATAATTGAAATCTCTAGTAGGAGATAAATCGCCAATTCTAATTTTATTTTTTTTACTAGCAATTTGTGTAATAATTGTAGGTATAACTGCTCTGGCTGATTGACGAGGACCATAAGTATTAAATGGTCTAGCAATACTTAATGGTAAATTGAAAGAATTATAAAAACTTTTTGCTAACATGTCAGCACCAATTTTTGATGCACTATAAGGTGATTGAGGTTGAAATGGATGCTTTTCATCAATTGGTACATACTTTGCAGTACCATAAACTTCTGATGTAGAAGTATGTATAATCCGTTCACAATTTTCCTGCATAGCAGCATTACACATATTTATTGTACCCTTAATATTAGTATCTACATATGAATTAGGAGCATCATAAGAATATGGAATTCCAATAAGAGCTGCTAAATGAAAAACTACATCAATATCCTTAATAATCTTATTACAATAATTTGAATCTCTTATGTCACCTGTAATTATTTCTAATTTTTTTTGTTTAGGGATATCTTCTAACCAACCCCAAAAATTGAATGAATTATAATAAGACAGTGCTTTTACATTACAACCTTTTTTTAATAACATTTCAACTAAATGAGATCCTATAAATCCATCTGCACCTGTTACTAATATATTTTTATTATTTATTTTCATGTTCTTTCTCTGTTAATTAATTGCTTCTAATTAATTTTGACTCTGATAATAATATATCCCAATCATTTTTATATATTTTTTTAATTTTATCATAAAAATTTTTATCTCTATTAGAAATTTTAGTACTATAATTATTATAAAATAATGAAGAAATTTTTATAGGATATAAATTAAATTTATTTGCTATAGATAATTTAATATATCCATTTTTATTAAAATTAGAAATAAAAAAAGAATTGATTTTTCTACAAAGTTCTTTTTGTATACTATTTAAACCTTTATTTTTTACTTTATAATCAAATTTCTCATTATTAATATCTACTCCTAAATAATTACTCAAATCATTAATTAATTTATTATCTTTACTTTCAATTTCTTCTAAAAAATAGACAAAAGGTTTATATTTAAATTTATTTTTAATTTCTTTCAATAAATCACTAAAATCAAGCTGCTTTTTATTAAGAATACCATTATTAAAATCTAAATCTAAAAATTTATCAACCTTTAAAGATCCACCTCTTTTTAAATATAAAGAATACATAGATTGAACCCACTTGTGATGTTTCCTAAATCCAATTATTATTTTTGCATCCGGATAATTTTTATACAATTTTTCAATAGAAATGAATCTATTATCTCCCCATACATTGCCCAATAATCCTTCATCACTAATAAGATTTACTTGATTGCTTTTAATTTTGCTTTTCAAATCAATTAAATCTGGTTTAAGTATAAAATTAATATCATTTATATTATTGAAAATTGAATTTTGAAGAAATGTCGTACCTGTTCTTGGCAAACCAATATGCAAATAAAAAGATTTATTATTCATTAATAAATTCTACTAAATAATTTTTATATCTATATTTATTACATTTACTATATCCGTTTTCATTAAAGTTCAATTTATTTCCTCTTTTATCAACCCAACCAACAATTTTTCCAGGATTACCAATAGCTAGTGCAAAGTCAGGAATATCTTTTGTCACAACACACCCCGAACCAATCATTGCATATCTTCCTATAGTTACACCACAAACAATAGTAGCATTAGCTCCTATACTAGCAGATTTTTTTACTAAAGTTTTTAAGTAAAATTCTTTTCCTCTTTGAGGAAATTCAGACCGTGGTAATTTAATGTTAGTAAAAACCATCGAAGGTCCGCAAAAGACAAAGTCTTCTAACTCAACACCCTCATAAACAGATACATTATTTTGTATTTTTACATTATTACCTATATTGACATTATTACCAATATTAACATTTTGACCAATTGAACAATTTCTTCCTATTTTTGCACCAGATTGTACATGAGAATAATGCCAAATTTTAGTATTACTTCCAATTTTCACCTCATTATCAACAAAACTTGATTCGTGAATAAAATAATCATTTTTCATTCGTTTAATTTTTCTCCACACTCAGTTAAAATTTCCATTACTTCGACAGCACTATCTCCATTGCATATATCAATTTTACCCTTTTCTAAACATTTTACAAAATATTTTAATTCTTCATCTAATGGTAATTTAGAATCATAATCAATCTTTTCTACATTTCCATTACGGGGTAATGGCATTCCATCTCTCCATTCTATATTTTTATCATAAAATAATAATGGCTTATCTGAAATTGAATCTTCAAAATGCAACATTCCTTTTGATCCGACAACTACAAATCTATGCTCTTTAAAAGGGTGTAGCCAGCTTACAAATATATGCCCCATCACCTTATTGTCATATTTCAAACAAGTTACTGTTGTATCATGAATATCATTTTGTAAAATATCTGTACCTTTAGAAGAAATATCAATTGGCTTCTTTCCAATTAAATTTTGAAATAATGCAATATCATGAGGCGCGAAGCTCCATAGAACATTTTCATAATTTCTAATTGTTCCTAAATTTAATCTATTACTATATATGTATTGCAATTTACCAATTTTACCTTCATCTATAATTTTTTTAATCTTCTTAAATGCAGGATGGAATAAAAGTACATGCCCAACCATTAAAATTAATTTATTACTTTTAGCAATATTATTTAACTCTATAGCTTCATTTAAATTAGTTGTTATTGGTTTTTCAACAAGTACATGTTTTTTTGCTAACAATATTCTTTTTGTAATAGAATAATGTGTTTTTGGAGGCGTGCAAACAATATACGCATCAATATTTTCACTTAAAGCATCATCAAGATTATCATATAAATTTAAATTAGAATATTTATGCTTAATATCTTTTATAATACTTGGTTTTTTTTCAACAATACCAACTAAATATCCCATTTCATATAAAATTCTAATATGATTACTACCCCATCTACCTGCTCCTATAACACATACTTTTCTAATAATTCTTACCTTCTTCCTTATACCATTTAACAAATTTTTCTAAACCAACTTTCAAACTAATCTTTGGCTTGAAATCTAGCATTTTTTGTGATTTATCTATATTTGCATATGTTTGCTTAACATCTCCTAATTGCATTGGGGAAAACTTAATTTGAGCACTAACTCCTAAATATTTTTCAATATATTTAATTAAATCCATTAAATCTTCAGGTTTATTATTACCCAAATTAAAAACTTCACATTTATAATTTTTATCAATTGCAAATTTAATACCATCTACAATATCATCTATATATGTAAAATCTCTTTTCATATTTCCATTATTATAGACATTTATTTTACTTTTATTACTTATTTTATTTGCGAAACTAAAATATGCCATATCTGGTCTACCCCATGGACCATAAACAGTAAAAAATCTTAATCCTGTTGTATTTAGATTATATAAATGAGAATATGTATAAGCTATCAACTCATTGGATTTTTTTGTAGCAGCATATAATGATACCGGATTATCTGTAATATCATTTTCACTAAATGGAATTTTTTTATTTAATCCATAAATTGAAGAACTTGAAGCATATATAAAACCTTTAACATTATGCTCTTTACTTAGTTCGATAATATTCATAAATCCTATTAAATTTGAATTCAAATATGCAAATGGATTTACTAAACTATAACGAACTCCAGCTTGAGCAGCCAAATGAAGGACTTTTGAAGGTTTAAAATCAATAAAAATTTTATTTAGATTTTTATAATTAGTGATATCAACTTTTTTGAATTTAAAATTCTTGTGATCACTAATTATTTTTAAACGATTTTTTTTTAAATCAATATTATAATAATCATTCAGATTATCAATACCATATACTTTATAGCCATCTTTTAATAGTGATTTTGCTATATGAAATCCAATAAATCCTGCAACTCCAGATATTAATATTCTAGATGATAACATTATTTAACTATTTTTTTCAGTATCTCCATAATAATATTGATAGTAATTATAATAATAACCTGTGCCATATGAATGTTCTTTAGATATAGCATTCATCACAACGCCTGTTATTTTCTTACCTGATTGATATGTAGTAGATATTACCCTATCTAAAGCACCTTTCTCAGAAACTCCAGCTCTTACAACAAGAATAAATTGCTTTATATATTTCATTAATATAAATGCATCAGTAACTGCTATTAATGGTGGGGAATCAAATAAAATCATATCATATTTTAAACTTAAGTCTTTTAAAAGTTGATCCATTTTTTTTGAATCAATTATTTCTGATGGATTAGGAGGAATAACCCCAGAAGTTATCACATCTAAATTCTCAATTTCAGTTTTATTTATAATTTTATCATGATTTGAATCACCAACAAGATATGATGTTAAACCAGGTGATTTATCAATATTGAAAACATTATGTATTACTGGTTTTCTTAAATCTGAATCAATTAATAATGTTTTCTTACCTAAATTAGCATAAGTTATAGCCAAATTGGCTACAGTAGTAGTTTTCCCTTCACCAGGCCCTGGACTACTTACTAAAATAATATTGCATTTATTATCTAATTCATCATACATCAAACTAGTTCTAAGTCCTCTATAAGCTTCTGAAATAGGTGATTTAGGATCTTCTTGAGTAATCAATCTTCTTTGAAGCTTATCTATATTTACATTTTTATTTAAATATTTTTTAGTTTTTCTTTTGCTATTACTATCAGAACTAATAGAAGGAATTAAGACCAATATTTGAAGCCCTCTTCTTTCAATTTGTTCTATAGTACGGACTGTATTATCAATCAACTCTAAAAAAATTGCTATTGAAATTCCAGCTAAAAGACCTAAACAAATGCCATACAATAAATTTTGAGCCTTTTTAGGTGAAATGGGATTATTATTAGGGATAGCTGTGTCAATAATTCTAATTTTACTTAGTTTTGAGGCTTCCCCTATTCTAGATTCCTCAAGTTTTTGGCTCATGAATTTATACGTTTGGGCTTGAACTGACCTCTCTCTTTCTAATCTTGAATACTCTAAAACTTTTTCAGGTAAATCACTTAACTTAGCAGAATAAATATCAACAATATTACTAAAGGATTCAGCTCTTGATTCTAAATTAGCTTTTAAAGCTTTAATGCTTATCAATGAATCCATTAATGCTTGTCTATATTTAATAGGATCAGCTACTGAAATACCTTTTTCAATCAAAAATCTTGTTTCACTTTCAATTCTCTTTTTTGTATCTAATATTTTATTATTTAATTCAACTAAAACAGAATGGCCTTCACCATATTTAATAAGAGTAGATATTTTATCATCTTCTAACAATGATAATTCCATTTTTAATGATAATAATCTTTCATTAATAGTATTACTTAAATCTTTACTTAATTTCTTTTCATCTTCATTTAATTGAGAATTAATATATTTTTCTCTTTCTTTATTAATACTAATTGCAGCTAAAATATTATTATACTCACTTTCAAATTTTGTTAAATTTTCTAATAATAATGTTGCATTTTCATCAACTGTAAAAATTTTTTCTCTTTTCTGAAATTGCTCCAATTTTTTTTCAATTATATCTAATTCAATTTTTTTATTATTTAATTGTTCTATTAGAAATGTCTTTAAATGACTCATTTCCCCTGTTGCCCACGACAAATCTTGTTGTTTATAAATTTCTACAATAGTATTAACCAAATATGCTGCCTCATCAGGATCTTTACTTTTAATTGATATTTTGATTGCATCAGTATTCCTATTGTTTGATATAGACATAGAATTTCTTAAATCAGAAGAAATTGAAATTATTGTTTTATCATCATAAACTATTGAATTTTTATTATTTTTAATCCCAAAATAAGAAAAGAAATTTTTTGATAAGGATGAATTATTTTTTTTATTTCTAAGAATATATAAAGTATCTCCTCTAGAGAGCAATTCTCTAACAACTAATTCTCCTGTTGTTCTAGATTTCAAAATAGATATTTCATTATCAATAAAATTTCTCTTTTGACCAAAATCCATACTCAGCATAGACATTGAACTAGTATCTTTATTTACCATAATAACACTACTTGATCTATAAATAGAATGAGAACTATAATTATAATATAAAGCTAAACAAAAAAATAAAATTAATGATACTAAAAGTATATTCATTCTTTTTCGTAAGATATAAAACAAATCTTTTAAAGAATATTGATTTTGATCTTCAACAATATTTTGATTATTTATATTATCATTCATACTAATTACTATTATTTAAAGTAACAATCATATTCATTAAACTTAATAAAATTGTTGGTAAATTTGATGAAAGAAGGATTCTGGATAATGTTTTCTCACTAATGTGGATTGTATCATGTGGATTTAAATTAATTGTTTCAAATAAGGGTGTATTTGAATTTAACATCTTATCTAAATTAATAATTTCTTTATTTCCACCTTTACTAATAATTATTATATTTTTTAAATCTGCACCTTTCATATAGCCTCCAGCTAAAGATAATGCTGACATAAAATCAATTGAGTCATAAGCAAGATAAGTACCTGGATTTTTTACATGACCAGTAATATTCAAATACATTCTAACAACACCATCATCACCAGTAATATATTCTTCATTAGAAAGCAACGAACCAGCAGAGTATTGTGCTGTTACCACACAAAATAAAAGGATGGATATTAAGATTCTTTTATACATAATTATTTTAAATCCATTATTATATAAATTTAAATCTTTTTTTAAACAAACTGTTAGATTTTTTTTTAAAGGGAGAACTCATTATAACTTCTTCACCTAATAAAATTTTTTGTGCATTTGTTTTTAAAAACATTTCAAGATCTTTAGAATAATTTTTACTCAAAAAAGAGTAAGCATCTTTTAAACAAAAATTTCTATTTTTATTATTATGAGCATCAGAACCTATAAGATGAATATATCCAGAATCAATCATTTCAAGTGAAGCTTTATTTGCAATCCTACCAAGCTTTCCAATAATACTTCCTGCATCTATTTGTATGATATATTCTCTATCAATCCATTTATCTAAAATTGAAATATCCTGCTGAACAAATCTATATCTTTCTGGATGAGCAATAATTGGAGTAATACCTATAGATTGCAATTTAAATAATTCATTTTCATAATTTTTTGGATATATATTTGGTTCAAATTCAATTAACATATACTTCCCATTGCCAATTGTTAAAAGAGGATTATTGGAAATTTCAACTAAATTTGGTAAATAAAAAACCTCTGCAGCTAAATGTAATGTTATATCTATATTTTTTTTATTAAGAATTAACTGAAAATCATCAACTATTTTTTTTAAATAAGTATAATCAACATTTTTATCAAACATTTTAGGATGTTGGAAGTGAACAGTTTGCACAACCTCTTTTATCCCTTGATCATGAGCTAATTGCAGCATACTTAGAGATTCCTTAACATCATTTGGACCATCATCTACGTTTGGAATTACGTGATTATGAAAATCAATCATTTTTATAAAATTTTATTATTTCACTAACTATAAAATTCAATTCATTATCAGATAAATAAGGATGCATAGGTATACTGAAAATTTGATTAGAACATTTTTCGGATATAGGAAATTTATCATCAACATTTTTTTTATATATATCTAATTTAGAAAAGATTTTCTTATAATATATCGCTGTTGGGATACCCTTTCTAGCTAAATGATTCAATAATTTTTCTCGTTGATTAGAATTAGCTGCGACAAGAGAATATTGTGCCCATGCTGATTTATTTAAAACATCTACAAATGGAATACTTAAATATTCTTTTAAATTATTTGAATAAAATTCTGCTATTTTATTTCTTAAAATTAATTCATTATCAAATATATCTAATTTATTTAGAAGTACAACAGCTTGCAATGTATCAAGCCTACTATTTAAACCAATTCTAATATTATCATATTTATCTTTACCTTGTCCATGCATTCTAATTGATTTAAAAATATTAGCTAACTTTGAATCATTAGTAAATATTGCTCCACCATCACCATAACAACCTAAAGGTTTAGCTGGGAAAAACGATGTAGCAGCTACATCTCCATATGAGCATGATTTTCTATTATTATGAGTAGAACCAAATGATTGTGCTGCATCCTCTATAAGGAATAAATTATATTTTTTTGCTATTTTTTCAAGTTCTTCATAATTTGCCAACTGACCAAACAAATCAACAGCTATAATAGCTTTTGCTTTTAATTTACCTTCATTCAAAGTTTTTTTAATTTGAATTTCAAGCAACTCAGGATTTATATTAAAAGTTTTTTCATCTATATCTAT
>CETH01002376.1_pt1 | contig 38255 bp, 21 predicted proteins | sample 361461 | NCBI WGS metagenome assembly CETH01 (sample SAMEA2622695, study PRJEB7988) | marine metagenome | isolation source: saline water (ENVO:00002010), including
ATATGATGCATACAGATCATTTTCACTTAATAAACCGCTATGCTGCCATGCGCTCCAAGCTCCTAAAGATAAAGCACCGGATGTGTAAGTAATACCAGGTTGAATTGAGGGACTATTACCAAAATCTGTTCCTCTCCAAACGTACCTACTTGCTATATCAACAGATGCTGACAAGGGTGAAGATACTTCAACTGGCTCATCTTGTGAAAAAGCGAGATTTAAAGATGCTACTATTAATAAGGTTATTATTCTCATCAGTATTTATCCTTTTTTATTATTTAAAAATTATTTAATAAAATTATTATTCAATAAGTAAAATTATAATTATACAAAAAGTAATAAGATATCTTTACTTAAGTCTCATATGTTGAAAATCAGCCTTTCTTTATAAGTATGCTTATTTACTTTCACATAATCCAATGAATGGTAGAACCGATTGGGCAGAAGTTATTTATACTAAAAGTGATAATTAATCCATTCAATCATATGTCCAGACTTTGAAGATACAGTAGATATTATAAGGGGTTTCCTTCAATCACGAAACCTTCAAATATGCCTAATTTTGGCATAGAGCATACAATAATGGAAGACACAAAAAACGAAATAAAGATGGTAAAATAATATACGATTCAAAGATTTTTGATAAAATGATTCAATATATTTTTTCGGTCCACGACATTGTCTCCATGCTGTTAAATCTTTTGAGATATCCATATCTGAACTCAGGTTTTTTCATGCAATTTGCTTCTCTCATCAGTAAATATCACTTGGCTACGCAACCAATTTAAATATTTTTTAGTTTTTGCAAGTTCAAGTTCTAAATCATCTGTTTCATTTTCATCTGCATCTTTTATCTTACTTTTAATTTCAATTATTATCCTTTCCTGTTCAGGAATAGCTTGATCTACCATTATCTTCCTTCTTTTTACTCTGAGATCCATAACATGCTCTGCATCATTTTTCTCTAAATATCTAGTTAGTATTTCTTCCAACTTATTTGCTTTTTCAGGCATTTCGGAAGAAAGATCTTTGGATTCCTCGATATCGTTAACTACATCAAACAGCCATGTTTTTCTCGTATCAATATTTTTTATCAGTTTGTAGTTGCCCAATCTAATTGCAGATTCTGGTTCACCGCTAAACCAAGGAAAATGAAAAATTAACGCTTCGGTATTTCTTGTTACTGTACCAGAATTACCATTTTCAAATACAGAAACCAGACTACCACCATCAAATTCTGAAGAAAGTTTTTCAGGATTTCCAATGATTTCACTAACTGTTGGGAAAAAATCCCAACCTACAATTGGAACATTACAATATGACCCTGATAGAACATTTGGGCCTCTGACAACAGTTGGGACACGGATTCCACCTTCCCAAAGATCGGCTTTCCCCATTTTTAAAGGTTCATTCCCTCGGAATCCTCCTCCATTATCACTCGTGAAAATAACATAAGTATTCTCAGCTATACCCAGTTCATCAATTTTATCTAAAATCATTCCGAAACCACTATCAAGATCATCGAGCATGGCAGCATAAGAAACCATACCCTGGTTTAGAGGCGGCGGCGGTAATTCAAAATCCCTTGGAGTACTTTTTTCACCTGGTTTTTTATTCCTATATTTTTCTTTTGTGGATTCAAGTCCATAGTTTTGCACGTGAACTGCATAATAAGAAACCTGCATAAAAAATGGGGTTTTGTTGGACACCTGATCTGTAATAAAATCGCAGGCCCTACCTGAAATTCCAAAGGTTCGTTTTGGATCATTATCTGGATTTTTAACACCAGGTGAAACCCAATCACCTTCGAAATTACCTGTGGGACCATCGCTGGTATCATATCCAACATCTGACGGTGTGAGTAATTGGTGCCACTTACCAAAATGTGCTGTTTTGTAATTTGGGTTAACTGATTTGATCATTCTAGGTAGCGAAGTCTCTTTTTCTGGAGTTGCGTGCCAATTTTTTAGTGTTGCATGTTTTAGTTTTGCAGGTGTTTTCCCGTACAAAATACTGTACCTTGTTGGAGTACAAACCGGAGCTGGTGCATATGCATTAGAAAAAACCATTCCATCTTTTGCAAGTCTTTCAAGGTTTGGTGTTTCATAAAAATCACTTTTAGAGTCCTCACGATTTGATAGCATTCTAACAGAGCTATCAGTCCAACCTTGGTCATCAGTGAGAACCAGGATTATATTTGGTGGAAATTTCTTATTACTACATGAAAAAACCATTAAGGTAATTAGCATTGGTAATGATAATTCTTTAATTAATTTTGATATTTTCATAATCATGACCTTTAATCGGTTATTTATTTATTGAAATGCTGTTATTTTTCAGATATTCATATAATTTTTTTCTTTGTCCGTGGTCCCTGGATTCGAGTTCATAAAGTTCATCTGAAATATTATTCTTATATTTTTCGTATGGTGGCCAGCGGTCCGAATCGATTGAATGAAACTGATGTGCATAGATATACCTCATAAAAACTGTATAACGGGGGTATTTTTCTGTCCAAGCTCTGGCACCATGTCTTAAAATGGGTGTAAAAATAATTACATCGCCGGCATTAACAGGTACATTTACAACAATTGGAGGGTCATCATATAGAGAAATACCTTCCGGAATTTTAAAATTACCCTTGTGAGTACCTGGAAGACATGTAAAACCCAAGTGGGCAGGTATATCCACCAAAGAAACACCTACATTTACAAAACTAGCAAATATTTCATTATTTGTAATTTTGAATTGCTCATTTGGATCTTGAAAGCCTCCTTCAAAACCACTATGCAATATGGTCTCTTTATTCTGAGTATTGGTCTTTGCCAGAACAATATCATAAACACGAGTATTGTTTCTCTGTATACCATTAACAAAGCGTAGTATCTCTTTATTTAGTACAAGGTTCTCATACACTTTTTCGACATAGTGAAAATTGTATAAATATTTTGCGGCAGATGTTTCAAAATTTGAAAACATTGGCTCTGGTAATTTCTCCTTAGAATCATACCACGCTTCCGCAAGTTTAACCATTTCTTTTATATCTTTTTTAGAAACAGCATTCTTAATTACAAAATAACCACGTAAATCAAAAAACCATTTTTCAAACTGTGTTAACATTAAAATTCCTTTTATTGTCTGTTGAGTATCATTCCAGTGTGATGGATATAGAGACATCACTCCTATTATTAAATTCGTAATATAGGTGACTTCCAGATAGACCCTTCTTAAATACGGGCTCTGATAGAGAAACCTGTTTATTCTCACGCCATGGCTCAATTCTTAAGTGCTTTTGTACATTACCATTCACTGTTGTGGTTTTTATTATTTTATTATTATTAATATTTCTTTCTGTTCTGACCTTTACCCAATGGGTATTCTTATTTTTGACTATAGGTACAATGACTTCAACATAGTCCCAACTTTCAGGAAGATGATCTGAAACAGTAAGTATGCTGTCAGGAAGTGAATAACTAATACCTGCTAATCTTTCAATCAGAAGCAGTACCATTGCTTCATCCCACCCGTAGTATTGACTTCCCCAAGGTTTATAATCACCATCCCATGCTTCAGGTGTTATAGGAAATCCATAATCCCGTACCATACCTTCAAGATGACCCAGTGTAGATTTTATTGCATCATTATCTACATGATGCCTGAACATACCTTCAATAGCTAACCAGGAAGTGAGTGTAGAAACATTAAAGGGCCAAACCTGTTCTGAATCTTTGGCACGAATATTTACTGGCACTTCTCCGTAAAATCCATCTTCAGAATTCATAGCCCACTGTTTTGACATTCTTTCGGCCCATTCATCCGGCATGTCGTGAGCCATCATAGTCCATAAAGCAGGTATATCTTTTATCTTGGATGGTCCCATAAAATCAGGGATATCTTGTTCCCACATTTTATTAAACTTTGGAATTAATTTTGAGTGTAAATCTTCCCAATGTCTTTTATCATAAGGTAGCTTTAATTCTTCTGACATATTAATTAATGTCCGACATATATTTAAACCCAAACCCCATTCAAAAAATGCTGAACCTTCTTTTTCCCAGTCACGTAAACCTTCATCCCACCAAAGGTTTCGAAAAAAATTATAGGTGTCCCATAAGAAATCCTTATCTCCAGAGTGTTCATAAATCATCCAGGTGGCTTCGGGATAATGTGTAATATTACCTCCTACAATTGGTGACCACCAGTCCGCTCCAAATGTTTCTGGTACCTGAGGTCCATTCTTGAAAGGGAGCATATACTGCCAGTTTAAAATATTTCCGTATCCCCATTTTATTTTATCTACTACCCATGATGCTTGCTGCACATAGGTGTACGCATCTAGCGAAAATAGTGTCCTAAAATTATTTATTGCTGTAACTGTATATGGGTATGGCGTGAATCCCTTTCCAACATCACGAAAATACATAAAGTAAAGTGCCCAAAGATAGTAATAGGTTTTTTCTACCATTCCATCCGAACACCGAAAATAAGGAATCTGATAGTTTAATAGATCATTCATAAATGCTGATTTACTATCTAGGGCACCTATCGGATCAGAGATGACATTTTTTATACGCATAACTGCATTATTATAATCATCATCCATAGCAAATGTTAATACAATGCCATTTTTATCACATGGAACAGTAAACTCATAGGTTTGCTGGCCATTCCTTTTTTCTTTTATTGAGACCGATTCATCGAAAGGTTTTGAGCAACTGAGTACCTTGCTCATTCCATCATAAACAAACTTACCCTTTATAGCAGGTTTTCCATTGGGATCATGGTCGATTCTAGTCATTATAAGTCCGCCTTTCTCAAGCACCTTTAATGAATTATTCATTTTATCGTAAATTGCTTCAGCTTCTGTTTTTTCCATAAAAGGAGTATTTGGACCATTTAAGAAGTAATCGGGAACATTTTCTCCATTATAAAAACTTTGTCCACTGAAACGAATATTAACAGGTTTATCAGATTTAATTAATGAAACCAGAACATCATTACGAGAAATAAATTTTGTTTCTTCGATCAAAGTACCACCTACTTTATACTTACATACTTGCCTATCAGGTCTCCAGATCATTTCTATTGGTTTTGGATTAATAAATTCTTTACCATCAATCATAACTGTGCCGTATGCTATTTTCTCATTTCTCCAGAAATCCCAGCCGCCATAATCATGTCCTGTTCCATACTCATTGGTGACTATTCCCTGCCCGCGAGAACGCGTGTCATCGAATAATGGATGTGTAAAACCGATTGTTTCATATTCTGTAATTTCATATTTCTCGTTTGCTGCGCCCCCAATGTAGTTCATTAAATTACCAGCCAGAAAACCATGTTTCTTACCCGCAATATCACGAGCAAGCATTGCATTATAGTCAGTAAACGGTGGGTTTTCGGTTGGACGAGAACACGCAGCTACAAAAATTAAGGCTAATAAAAAATATATTTTTTTTTGGATTATGTGTAAATCCTTTTTAATCGTTTAACTATCTTTTTTTCTTGCATGATATTTGGTTGTTCTAGCTCATATAGCTCTTCAGATAGATTGTTTTTGTACTCTTCAAAACTGTGATTACTAAATCCTTCTTCAACATATTTGCCAAAAACATATCTATTAAAAACAGTATAGCGAGGATAATCCATCTTCCATTTCCTCGTTGTGTGCAAAAGATTTGGAACAAAGACAATTGCATCTCCAGCAGAAAGTTCAAATGATTGTATATATTCTTTATGGGGATCTTTAGACTTTATTTTAGGTGTATTAAAATTAGATTTATGGCTACCAGGGATGAGACCTATCCCATGATCGCCAGGGACATCGACTAAGGTGATTGAAACATTAACGTATCCACTGTGGATGATACCATTTATGACCTGGTAGCCAATCAGAGGATTTACGAATTTTTCATAGGGATAATTATATCCATTGGTATCTCTATGTAAAAGAATATTTCCATTTTGTATTAGTTTTTTCAGCTTTTTTTCGAACTTTTTATTGCTATGTTTTTTGCGTTTGTCATCTTTTTTTGAACGAATCATTGAACAAAACATCAAGCGTGGATTATGAAGTAAAATACTGCTGACATATTTCATTATTCTCGGATCTAAAATCAAATCTTGATATTTTTTTTCAATATAGTGCATATTTTGTACAACGGAATTATCTAGACTACGATTCATCGGTGCAGGCACTTTATCTTTTGGCAATTTTATCCATTCTTCAAACTTTTCAACTAAATAATCAGCATCATCTCTGGACAATACATTCCTAACAATAATATAGCCATAAGTATCAAAAAACCATTTTTCTTCATCGTTCATAAATGATTCAAATTCTATCGAATTATATTCTGCAATTATCTGGTTCATCTCTACCATAACTTACTCCATATCACTGGATTTATTTTGCTTTCGGCTTTTTCACCATTTTTACAATCATTTAGATAAATCTTTGCATCATTTTTTCGATAATCATTATCAGTAATCACTTTTGTACCATCTTCAAAAAATGTGACTATCATAGCTTCCCGAATCGTATCTGTTTTATTTTCTTCCGCACCATGGATCAAAAATCCATTGTGAAAAGTCGCATCTCCTGCTCTCATAGGAATCGATACTACCTTGTATCCTTTTTCATTAATGATCCTATCAAAATATTCTTCAGATTCATTAGAAATAGCATGATGCGAAAGTAACCCAGTTTTATGAGATCCTTTTACAAATTTAACAGGACCCATATCTATGGTTACATCGCATAACGCCATCCACATACCCATGGCATTTTTAGTATCTAAAGGCCAATATACAAGATCTTGGTGGAACGGCGTAGATTGTGATCTTGGTTCTTTAAATAAGATCTGATCATGGAAAATTCTTACAGATTTTACACCCATCAATTCAACAGCAATTTTTCCAAATCTTCTTGATAGTGCGTAATCCATTACCTTCGTACAATCAAATCTCAAATTTAATGTTTGCATGAAGTAAGCATCAGACTTCGTCTCTATTAAAGTTTCATATTTTTTTCTATCTTTTACAACCTTACGAATATGATTGCCATAATAATCAATTTCATCTAAAGAGCAAAGATTTGGCAAATGTACATAGCCATTATTTCTATACTCTAGAATATGGTTATCACTAAGTTCGTAATATGAATTAATATTCATAAAAGAGACTATGAATTATTATAAGAAAATAGGATTGGGTTTCTATTACTGTCTGCAATCTCACCATGAATACGCCCCCCTAAATATGGGTCCCTTACAATCCCATCTTGGTCCAAGTCATTCAGGTCCACCATACCACCATTTTCTTCTTTATTAATTTCCTTATTGACATTGGGCATCATTGTAATTTCTGATTTGCAGATAGACTGATCTACAATTAATCCATCTTCATACATTGTAATTGCCATAACTTCTCTCATGGATTGTGAATTGTTAGGTCCAGCACCGTGGATTGTCCAGTGATTATGTACTGAAACATCTCCAGCTTTAAAAGATATTTCTGATATCTCAAAATTATTTTCCTCAATATACTTCAAATAAAATGATTCTGTATCCTTTGTAATACCTTTTGGCCCAAAATATTTATTTTTATGTGTCTTGGATGCAAATCTTACTGGACCCATATCATAGTCAATATCCACTAATGCTATCCACATCGTGAGCATATTGTTAGAAGTGATTGGCCAATGAGGGCCGTCTTGATGCCATGGAGTAATCCAACTGGAAGGTTCTTTGAACATAGGTTTGTTATAATAATGCCTAACCGCATTTACACCCATTAGATCAGCAGCAATTTTACCAAATCTAGGAGAAAGACAGAAACCTTCTAATTCTGGTGAATCCTCGTGGAGATTGAAGGTTTGTAAAAATGCTCTGGAAAAGTCATCTTCAGGCCTTTCTTCCATTGATGGCATTTTTGGAAATTTTTCAATAGATGCTTTTTTTATCTTATTTCGGAAAAAATTAATTTCACCCTGCGAACAAACATTAGGCAGAAAAACATGGCCATTTTCTCTATAAAAATGGATATTATTTTCCAACACATCGTAGTGATCTTTAATTCGTGAGATTTCCAAAATAACTGTCTAATTACTTAGTATATGGAGTTTTATTTAACTATAACAAATTTTCCTGACTGTACTTGATTATTATTTAGATCTTCTGCAGAAAATAAATAAACACCACTTGCTACAGTCTGTCCTACATTACTGGTAAGATTCCAGTCCTTATATCCCTTTGATGAATCATTATGATTTAATGTACGAACAACATCCCCTGAAAGAGTGTAAATAATGAGCCTAGATGGGGAAGGCAAATTAATAAATTGAATCCTTCTATCCTGTTCCATCCAAATACCAGTATTACCAGCCTTTTCCCAAGGAGGATTAAAAGTATTATAATATACATCTCCCATATAGGGATTTGGTACAACAGCCACTTCTCCCACCGTTTCCGGTACTCCTGTACCAACAATTACTTCAAAAGCATTACCGGAAATAGAAGACTCTACTGATGGAAAATTGGTTACAATATCTGGTTTTGAAAAAGATGTTACAGAATAATAGTACTCAATATTATTTAAAAGGCCTTCATCAGTGAATGTTCTCGATAGGCCTGTATTATTAAAAAAGTCATTATTTTCAATATCAAATTCTGCCAACAAAGTCCAGGGCCCGTAAAGGCTTTCTGCGCTTTTATAAACCCGATACCCTTCAAATGGCTGTGGCTCTATTTCAGTATCCAATCTGATATCATCTTGCCATTCCTCTGGGTTATCATTTCCCATTTCCGGAGCCCAATCAAGAGTGACTTGATTGCTAGCTGTTGAAAAGGAAACTTCTGGAGAAGGCGGTGGCGAAGGAGATGAAAAATTATTGGAAAAGAGCCAATCCGATACACTAAGATTATGGTAAAAACCTTCGTCACCTTCACCTACAACCTCACTCCAGGTTAACTTAAGTGTATCACCTACAAGGAGACTATCAACAGGGCCAAAAATAAGCCACTGGTAGGATGTACCTCTGTCCCATGGCCCACATCTCTCTTGCTCTATATGATGCGATGTATAAATAATATCCCACTTTTCAATATCAGTCATTGCAGTGGGGTCTAATGTCGCAAATGATACATTTAATTCCGATAATTCTATCCTTTCATTTCCAAATACATTTCGTTTCTCTGCTGGGTACATTCTAAGTCCATAAGGACCAGGCACAGGTCCATCATCAACTCCTTCAGAATCGTAAACTACAGCAAGGTGCTTCTCCGAATCATAATAAACACAATCATCCATCCCGTTTGGCGATGGTAAGTTTCCTATGGGTCCAGAATAAAACCATCCAAAATAAACATCATAAAGATCATCCTGGGTCGGTATAATGTAATTTTGCCATACAATAAATTCATCTAAAGGTGGATTTGCCCAAGCATGGGATGTTGTTATAACATCAATGAATAAAGGATTGATGTGTGGATCATCATCACCCTGACACTGTTGCATGTAACCACTACCGAACGGATCTAGATTATAATCACTTCCTCTTCTTACAAAATCCTGATCAGATAATCCTTCATAGCCTGGCCAATAAGGGATATCAACAATTTCACCACGCTGTACATGCCATATTGTGTCCCATTCAGCGGTAGAAGGATAAACTTCATTACAGCTGAATGGCCCGGATGATGTAACTGATACATTCCCATCCGGTGAATATTTTCTAGCAGCGATGGTAGGTTCAATACCGGAAGCATCGACGTTACTCTGGTAAGTTGTTTCTGATCCTTTGGGGAAAAAAAATGTATTTGAAGGCAAACCCATTGCCCCTCCACCAGCTACATCGCCCTGACACCAAGTATTGGTTACCACATCATAAATATTACCGACATCATGGGCCTTCCAATCCAAATTTTGTGCAATTATAGTTGGAGTAAAAATTAAAAATAGGAATTTTACAGACTGATTGACGTACCTTAACACATTAAAAGGTAATAATCAATTTTAAGAAACGCCAGAATTTAATGTAGCTGTCCGTTCAATTTTTCTATTGCTGATCCAATTTTCTAAGTACCATGTTGATTCTGGAAATGTATCATTAATAGAGTCCATTTTTTCTTTTAAATAGGCTCGGTATTTTTTTATAATTTTATTATATTTTTTCTGATCAATAATATTAACCATCTGACAAGAATCATTAATATTATCAAAAAAGAGTTCTTTTCTTGGCAATTTATCTGAACCGCGATAAACGGCATAGGTAAACTCCTTAGTCCGTATTGCTCTCCACTCATGTCCATTTTCCCATATAGCACAAGCTCCGGTATTCATAAGAAAAGCATAATTCGGTTCTAACTGTTTTATTCCGCGAATAGAATTACTTAAATCTAATCCTTCAACTTCAATGGGAATATCAACGCCAACCAGACCAAGAATAGTTGGCATAATGTCAACTGTTGAAATTAAAGTATCGTAAATATGACTTGATGGAAGGTTATTTTTCCACTGAATGAGGAATGGAACTCTCACAGATTCTTCATAAAAGATATTTTTTTTCATTCTCCCATGGGCACCAAACATCTCTCCATGATCCGAAGTGAATATAATTATTGTATTTTCAGATATGTTTGCATTTTCAATCGCATCCACAAGCTTTCCAAAATTCCAGTCCAAATTTGCAACCATCGCATAGTATACACGCATCCATTCATCCAATTTTTTTATTGATTTGTTTTCATTGGACCACAAATCACCATAGGGATCTATATCATCAGAATAATTTGGAGGAGGTGGAAATTCTATTTCTTTAAATATTCGATAAAAGTCTGTTGGGACATTCTCTTTTGTCCAAGGATCGTGTGGAGTACCAATACTCAAAGTTAAATAAAATGGTTTTTCATCATCTTTATATCTATTAATAAAATCTATAGCCATATCAGTTTGGGCGTCTGGTTCAAATACATCACTGCCATGAAAAGTTTTTTCTTGAGAGTTTGTATGATAATAAGTACCATAATAGGTATGATGAAAATTGTACGCAGCCCAATAACCATCGAATCCCAATCTATTGGTACCAACAGGTATATGTGAATTCTTAGGGTTGTCATGATTTCCTAATTCATTTGCGTATAAATGCCATTTCCCTATATAACCAGTATTATAACCAGCATCTGTTAAACAATGCGCCAAACAGCGATGATCAGTATTCATTCTAAGCTCATTTATAACCATACCCGTGCTACTGGTGTATTTTCCTGTGAATAATGACGCTCGATATGCAGAGCAAACCGGCATTGAGGAGACAGCTTGACGAAGGTTTATACCATCTGCAGCAAACATATCTAAGTTTGGTGTTCTTGCTTTTTTATCCCCAGCAAAACCACATGATTGATACCGCAGTTGATCTGCAAAAACAAAAATAATATTGGGTTTTCTCACTAAAGTTTATATTGTAATTATTTCACTACTACAAATTTTCCCACTTGAATATTGCCGGTAGTTTGGGATTGAACAGTATAAAGATATACTCCACTTGCAATCGTCTGCCCTACATCAGAAGTGAGATTCCAATCGATATATCCTTTTAATGGATTGTTGTGCTTTATTGTACGTACTAAATCACCTGATAGCGAATAAATTATTATTTCACTGGGGCTTGGCACATTGATGAATTGGATTCTGCGATCCTGTTCCAACCACATTGGTTCATAATTCTCGTTCGCTGTCCATACAATATTTCCGCTTGCTTTCTCCCAAGCGGGGTTATAGTAATGATAATATTCATCTCCCCTATATGGATTGGGTACAACAGCAACCATACCGACTTCATCTGGAACTGCGGTACCAGGTATGACAGTTACTGTCTCTAAGGATGAAGATAAAGATCCATAGCCACTTACTTGATCTGGCTTTGAAAAAGTTTGAATCCCATAATAATATTCAAGGTTATTTAGTAATCCCACATCAATGTATTCTCTTTCAATTCCAAAATTGGAATTAAATTCATTACCCGGGACATCATAAATAGCTAACAATGTCCATGGGCCATTTTCGCTTACCGAACTTTTGAATAGTTGGTAACCTTCAAATGGTTGTTGAACTATACCATAATCTAAACGAACTGGATCCTGCCATTCTTCTACATTTTCTTCATTACCTTCAGGATACCAATAAAGTCTGACTTGATTATCTCCTGGTATAGCTTTGAGTTTTGGTGCCGGAGGTGGCGAGGGTAGAGGATATCCGGCAGCCACAAATTCATCTAATCGGTCTAGTGTCTCTCTGATATCATCCTCACTAGTGCCCTGAAGTGAAACGACACGAAATTTTAAAGTATCCCCTGGGACAAGATCAAATGGCCCCATAGCCATCCATATACTACTAATACCCCTAGGGTCATTACCTGGTTGCCTATGGTTTCCAGACGTCATGAAATCATACATATCAATATCTATGTGGTTTAGGTACTGACCGTGTTCAAACGTCCATTGAAGTTCATCATCAGTGTATCCCTCTGGTGGATACATTTTAAATGCTCTTGGATAATCGTATCGATCCCCGCTTGTATTATAATCATCGTCGTTCCCTACTGGGTCTGAAGTGAAACCAATTTGTCTTTCAAAATCAAAAGATAAAATATCGTCTTGACCTATATTACTTCCACTTCCAATACCTCCCATATTGTATCTACCTACCCAAACATCAGTTAAAGGAGTCTTAGGGATGAGATAAAAATCGAATAAAAGCCAATTGCTATATCCTTTCATTCCCCAGGCATGCGAAGTTTGTATGACCTCCATTCTTAATTGATTCTGTTGCTCCGGATGATTCATATAATAATCACCATAATGAGTTACGAAGTTTTGCTGAGCAAATCCCACAAAATCAGGCCAGTATGGCATCCCTCCGGTATCACCTTTTGCTACTACCCAAACGGTATCCCACTCATTTTGTGTTGGCCACCATTCATAACCATATATATCGGCACCATCGGCCCGCCATCCATGCCCTCTGGTGAATATTTTTTGACTTCCTCTCATAGCACCTACAATTAAAGTACCTATTCCATTACCTGAAAAAGTATGCCCATCCTCTGCACAACAAACGCCTTGACCAGATTCGGCCATTAACCAATTCGGAAAAAGATCAGGATTGTATTGCTCTGGCATATTTGTGGTAGCAAGGTTATTAACAAGTAAACTATTACCCATTCTATGACTTTTCACATCCACAGGGAAATAACCTGCATCGGGTGGATATTGTGCAATTAAAACAGAAGAAAAAATCAAAATAAAGAATATTTTTTGCATGATATTGTGATATCTAATAACTAAATACGCCATAACTGTATCATTAATCAACAAATTAATAAATAAGATTCTTTTTAGTTTTAAAATCAAAGAAAGATGCATTATTTAGATCAAGATCAAATCGAATTTCCTGACCAATATTTTTGGATATAACTTTCTCATTATGTTGCCTAGAAATAATTTCCGTATTACCAACTTCCAGATGGTATAAGGTCTCATTACCTAAGGGTTCGATCAGCTTAATTCTACCTTTTAGTTGTTTTTCTGTATTTTGATCAAAAGATGATATTGAAACATATTCTGGACGTATACCTAAGATTAATTTATTATTATTATATGATTTTAATTGATCAATTTGATGTTTCTGATTTAAATCTAAAAACAACTTTTCACCAGTTTCTAGGCTTATTTCAAAATTATCATTCAAATTACAAGTAATCAGATTAATGCCAGGATTTCCAATGAATTTTCCAACAAACGTATCAGCAGGTGAACAATATAGATTTAAAGGTGTGTCAATCTGATGAATAACACCATCATTTAAAACAATAATCTTATTTCCAAGCGTCATTGCTTCTACCTGATCATGTGTAACATAGATCATTGTCGTGCCAAATTCTTCATGCAATTTTTTTATTTCTGATCTCATCTGAATTCGCAGCTTTGCATCTAAATTCGATAGAGGTTCATCAAAAAGAAATACTTTGGGTTCGCGTACAATAGCCCTACCTAATGCCACTCTTTGTTTTTGTCCACCGGATAATTCCTTAGGTCTCCTATTCAAGAGGTCTGTTAATTCTAATTTCTCAGATGCCCATTTTATTTTTTTACCAATTGTTGCTCTTGTTTCTTTTCGCATTTTTAACCCAAAAGACATATTCTCTGCCACAGTCATTTGGGGATACAATGCATAGTTTTGAAAAACCATCGATATATTCCTGTCTTTTGGAGCCATGGTAGTAACATTTATATCACCAATAAAAATATCTCCTTCTGTAACTTCCTCTAGACCAGCAACCATTCTTAAAAGAGTAGATTTTCCACAACCAGAGGGACCTACAATAACTGCAAATTCACCGTCATGTATCTTTAAATCAATACTCTTTATTACCTGTATATCTTTTACATAACATTTTACAACACCATTTAAATTGATCGAAGCCATATTATTTCTCCACTGGTAAAACAATTCCGCGAAGGATGATTTTTTGTGCAAAAATGAAAACAATTAGAGTTGGTACCGCAGACACAACTAAAGAAGCCATGACAGCACCACGAGCAGAAAAATATTGCATTTGTACCAACCACACCATCAAGGTCCACATCTCTTGGTCTGGACATAGAACGACTGCAAACATAAAATTTGAATATGCTCCATTAAATGCACCAAGTGCAATAACAGCTAGGATAGGTTTAGATAAAGACATTGCAATATGCCAAAATTTATGTACTTCACCAGCTGCATCAATATCTGCTGCCTCATATAATTCTCTAGGTAGACTATCAAAAAATCCTTTCAATAGAAATATGCCATAACCATTCGCCATTCCGGGAATTATCAGTGCAAAGAATGTATTTAGGAAACCAATATCCTTCATTAATAAATAATTTGGAATCATGGTGACCATGGGTGGAAATGTCATAGTAGCTATGAAAAATAATAATATCTTATATTGATTAGAAAGATTATATCGAGATAATGCATAAGCTGCTAAAGGATTTACAATGAGTGCAGTAAGAATTGAAAAGAAACAATAGATTATTGTGTTCTTAAGTCCGTCTCCAAATAAGGTCAAATACTCTCCAACCATTTTGTAATTATGAATTACATACTCCCATCTTAATTCACTCCTATTTTCATATACATATTTCTTATCTGCCTGCTTCACTGGCATAGGAATTTGGCTGAATGAAGAATAATCCTGATTAAATTGAGAATTATAATTTGAAATTTTATAGTATTTTTCTTTTAAGAAATCCCGCCATATAAATTCTGGACTATTTATAATGATACTGGATACAGGACAAAATCTATCGCTTTTTATAAAGTTAATATATTCATTGGATAAGTATGATTCATGCGCAGGGGATTTTGAGATATTGACTTCATGAAACGAATTATAGTTTGACCCTGATCTTTTATTTAGTGATGATATATTTTTGAATTTCTGTTTAAGATATTCTTTAAATAAATATTCATTTCCTTTTTTTAAGTGAATAAAATGAACATTCAATTCTGATCGAACAAAATCTTCCCAATACTTTGAAATACGGCCTTTAGGCACAGTTCTTTCAAATAATACATCATGGAATGAATCAAAAGCGGTATTATTTATCTCGTTAAATAATGTTATATCTGAGTTATATGCTTCAAGAGATTTTAAGTATCTAACATATTCTCCATCTATTGACAGATAAATCCTATCGTGAAAGGGTAATTGCTTTTTAAAGCGATAGAATTCAGTAGATAATTTAGTTTTTGGTATCTGGTAATTTTTATCTAAAAGCCTTTCTGGACTCAAGTCTAAAAAATACCAATCCAACATTGGTGTATCAAAATATTTGCGAAATGTCTCAGTATCATCATTGCATATTTCACGGATGTAATTTCTAAATTTTCTTGTGTTCTTTGTTGTGATACGATTTCCTGCACCAGGTAAATAATACATACTGCCAACATGATAATTTTCAGGAGAAATGTATGTATTATTCTGGAATTCAACCCAATTTTCTATCAGTATTGGATCAGGGTCTTGCGGTACTGTTATCGATTTGAAAATTCGGACGAATTCATTATTCGCAACCTGATAATCCTGAATTTTCTCATTGTACTTTTGTTCTACGTATCTTTTAAAAAGTATATCATCATCAATTAAAAATTTTGGAACTACATTAAAATCATAAGCATCAAGTTTACCTTTTAATGATCCAGAAAGCATTAACAAGAATGGGTAAATCATTGTTATAGCACCTACGGTTAGAAATACATATATAGATCCTAAGAATAATCTAACCTTAATGGCTTTACGCTCTGATCTAAGAAATAGTGCCATTAAATCTCTACTGCTTCAGCAGTTTTAAATGTCATATTAGAAAGTTTCTTCATTTGATAAACTGTAAAACCCATTAATATAAAACCAATTATCCATCCCATTGCTGTGGCTATACCAAATCTTTGAAACATAAATGCATTTAAAAAAATTTCGAGACCCACAACTGTTGTAGCTCCATCAGGCCCCCCACCTGTCATTACAAGCATCTGTTCAGACGATAGAAATGCACCAATAAAAGCAAAAATAAGATTTATCAATATTAAAGGTCGAATCATTGGAATTGTTATTTTCCAAAGTCTACCAAAGAAACCACATCCATCAATTGCTGCAGCTTCATATAAATCACTTGGTACAGTTTTTAATGCTGCTAAATATATTAAACATCCCGGCCCCAGCCCCGCCCATGCGCTTGGGATGATAATTGCGATCATGGCAGTATTTTTATTTCCAAACCAATCTATGGCTTCAAATCCAAAAAAACCTATTATCCTATTCAAAACACCATCAGGTGCTGGGTCAAAAAAGCTTTTCCACATTAACATTACAATGATACCAGAAATGACCGCCGGTAAGTAGTAAATAATCCTAAAGAAAATTCTTCCTTTGGGTATCTCCGACAACATTATAGCAAGTATGATTGGTGGGAAAAAAACCAGAATTATATATAGAAATGAAAAGTAAATCGCCCGAATTATCGATAACCAGAAATCCTGATCAAAGAAAACTTTAGCAAAATTCTCAAAACCAACATTGGATGCACCTGTAGATACGCCGTAATCTTGGAATGCCATTGCAGCACCACGGATTAAAGGGTAATAACTGAATATTAAAACAGTTAATAGTGCAGGTGCTAAAAGTAAATATGCAGTTCTGGTTCTTTCATTAGAATAATCAGCGTGGTGAACTGAAATAACTTCTGACTTTGGATTAAATGCTCTCCAAACATATAAAAATAGTAAACCATATAACAAAAAAATAGTTATGGATAATAAGATAGCTATTGGATATCTTGTACCAATTTCTTCTGCAGGAATTCTTCCTATCATTTTTTCATTTGCTTTAGCTACTGCAAAATCGTGGTATTCCTTTATTTTTTTTAGTCTATAATTCTTGTCAGGATTTTTTCCAAGTTCTTCCATATATGCTTTATTGATAGGTACATCCATATATGGATATATATGTTGGGTATTTTTTCCGTAGGGCTCGGGCTCATGATTTTTCAAACAATGTGCAACCGATTCAGCCCAATCCTTTGGTACTTTACTGACTAGTTCCGGATACCCATACTTAATAAGTGCTTCAGGTAGGACATATCTTCCATATCCATTTTCCACATAGGTATCAACTTCAATTTTCTTAGCTGAATTGCTACCCATAAAGCGAATGAACTTCCAGCAAGCATCCATGACAAGTGGATCATCAACTGCAACATTTATTCCAAGATTCATTCCAAATAATTCACTAATACTTAAACCTAATGGGCTCTCAGGAATTTTAGCTATACCAATCTCATCATGCGTTTTAGATTGAATCCATTCATTTGAATTCATAAGAATATCAGATGAGGTTAAAAAAACAATCGCAACTTTACCCTGATGAAATTTTACCCAACCATCACCTTTATGACCAACTCCATAGCGTATTTTATTATTTAGATCTTTCCATGGTTTTTGTAAGAGAGATAGATAATAATCTGTTGCTATGATCGCACCTTCATCATTAAAAACAGCATCCCACTTATTTTCATCAACATTATAAATTATAGATTTAGAATTCATAGATAAATAAAATGGACGGGCAATCCAACTGGCGTAACCACCTGAACCAATGTTCAATGCATAGACACTATTATCCGAATCTTCATCATCGATTCTGGTCAATTTTTTTCCAACTTCAAATAGATCATCCCAAGTCTTGGGTACATCCCGTATCGGGTCGAGGCCTGCTTCCTGAAATAATTGCTTATTAAAGCACATAACCCTAACGTCATATGTCCGAGGTAGAAAGTAATAATGCTTTTTACCATCTGGTCCAAAAGTATATGCGGCATCCATGACCTTTGGCCAAATTCTTTCTTCCAATTCATCCCGGTACATAATATTTTCATCAAATTCACCTCTTTTTTTTGCTTCTTCTGCAGTTATATCATCCCTTATGTACATATCTAATTCTGTAAGAAACCCTTTAGAAATAAATGTGCCAGATTGTCTATAATTAAAATCAAAAATATCTGGTGCATTTCCTGCTGCAATTGCAAGCAAATCACTGGATTCAGTGCCTATCCCCTGTATCAATACCGGTGCATTGGTACCGCCTAATTTTATATTAGGATATTTTTCTCTAAAGGCCTTGAACTGGGCTGCCTGAACTTTTCCTTGGATTGTAAAACTGGCATCCATCCCTCGCCATGTGCCTGGAAGAAATTTAGATTCAATATGAATATCATTCTCGGCACTAATTGTGGATACTGGAAGCAAGAAAAGAAAATATGTGAAAAAGATAATGAACTTCATCATAACATATTTATCTTTAAATATTTTAACATCTATATATTTGATTATATCCTAGTATTTATTGGTATTTTATTGTTGACTTTATGAGGAATATTTTTTTTCATCAAAAACTTGCATTTTCTCCTGATTTAAAATTTTCTTCACTACTCTTTATTTCCCTTGGCCTTTCTCTTTTTGGAATCTCATTATTTGCTTTTTCTGTAATCGGCATCCAAACCTTGAAAGATTGATCATCACCTCTATTATTTTGAAGATAAAAAGGTATTCCTATTAAATCACCAATATTACTTGCTACAGATATTGTAATGGCATTATCTAATTCTGTTATTTTATCAGAAAAAGCATATTTACAATCTGGTTTGAGAATTGCATGATCCAATTTTTTATTATCTATTGATTCAAAACAGTATAATAACGGTCCAATCATAAAAGCTACTTTTTCTTTATTTTCCGAAACTGAACTGTGTGATGTTATTTTCCTTATTGGGAGTGGAAACTTAATAGAAATCTTATCACCAGGTGACCATAAATGATTAATGGTTAAGTATCCGTCTGTAATTTCACTGCTAACCATTTTACCATTTAATGCTACTTCTACTTCATCTTTAAAATTATCATTTGAGTTATAAAGACCACCGGGATTTTCCTTACCTATGACATATCCAGGAATTCGTAATCTAAGGTTAAATCTCGTTGGTGAAACAGGTGTAACCGTAATATTTATATTCCCATTCCATGGCATCTCACTTTCTTGTGAAACTTTAACCCAGTTATTATTAATTAAAATGTCAGCAGATGAACCGATATACTGGTTAACATATATATCATTTCCATCATGACTATAGATGTATGATGGTAATTCCGAAAGCATCTTAAAGAACATTGGCGGACAGCATGGGCAAAGATGCCAATCCCACCTATTTACAGATTCTCCTTCAAGTGGATTCTCATAAAAATATTTTTTACCATTTAATGCTACACCATTTAATATATTGTTGTACAATACTCTTTCTACCTCATCAGCATATTTACTGTCTTTAAATGTGATAAACATTAATTGATGAAAGAAACATGCCCCAATAGCTGAGCACGTTTCTAAATATGCATTATTTGGTAAAAAATAATCATCACCGAATTTTTCATCTTGATGAATTGCACCTACTCCTCCACTGATATGCATTCTTTTAGTTACCATATTATCCCAAATACGTTTAACCGTCCTTTCATATCTGGGGTCATGATTTTCACGATAAATTTTAACAACACCCGTAAATAGTAATGTTGCCCTTACAGCATGACCTTCTATTGTCTTTTGATTTAATGTAGAAAGATGATCTTGTGCATAGCTTCCCCAGGAAGGTCTATCACCCTTTCCATATTTTTCATTTTTTATCCAATCAATGCATTTTTCATCATCATCATTTTCCCAATCTGGTCCATTTGAATGATTACCCCTATTTTCTATCCAATTTTCGGCTAATCGTAAATACTTTTCCTCATCAATCTCTGAATTTAAATCTTTCTTAATGCTTGAATTTTCTCTAAGGAGTAGATATAGTTTTACAAAAGCTTCTTCGGGTCCAGAGTGGGAAGGAACTATTTTTTGACCTTTATCAAATACTATATCATAAGTATAATCTGCGGCATTGATAGCGACCCTTAATAGCTTTGTTTTTTTCGTAGCATTCCAATAATGAACGGCCGCTTCGACTAAAGCACCAATATTATAAACATCATGCTGCCATCTTAAAAATCCCCCATTAAATCCAAATCTATGCTCTGGTTCCATAAGCTGTGTCCATGTATTTATATATCCGTCCCCACTTTGATCTGCAGCATTTGATATCCTTTGAATATAATCATCTAGCCTTTTTTCTAGGTCAGAGTCATATTTATGATGTAAGAAGTCTGCAGCACCTCGAATCATCTCGTAGATAAGTCCATCGTACCAAGGGGGCCCAGCATGGTCACCTAATTCTCCATTAGCTACGCGATCAAAATTATTTATTGCCCCTCCACGATCTTTCTCAAATTTTTCAAATGAATCTATTAAGGTCACATTTTGATATAGATCTATTTTCTTTTTCCAGAATTTATCGGTGACTGTTACATGCTTAAGTGGTATATTATTTAACATTGGATTGCGTACCTTTAGTTTTGGATTTATAATATTGGATAGGGAGTAATTATTTCTCTTGAAAATTTAAACAATCTAAAGAAATAATTATTATAAATTTATATTAACTCTTTGATTGTTAGATATTTACCAATTTAATAAAAGCATATAAATTTTAAATGACTAGTCATTTTTATTAACCTTAAGCGTGGTGATATATGCCCCAATATCTTTCATTATTTGTTCATTTTCCAATATCTTGGCAAATAACTGCATAACTTTACCATGTTTATCTCCAATACCACTACCACGAGTTTCATTTTTAAACTTTACCAATTGATGATATGTATATACATCGGATAAACTGACTAGGGCAGGTGCGTTTAATGTTTTATTTCCCAATCCATCCGCCTGATGACAAGCCATACAATAGTCTGAATACGCTGCTTTACCTTTTATCGGGTCACCGCCTAAGGTAATAGACTGGGGTTTTGGTTGGAATGATTTAATATATGCCACCATATCAGCAATTTGTTGGTTGCTATATTTACCCATTAAGGTTTTCATTGCATAGCCATCTGAATCCTCAACATCATAACCAAGAACATTATGTTTGAATTTTTGTAATTGTCCCTGAAGATACCAATTAGATAATTGAGGTAATGATGGTGTACGTTCTGAGAGCACACCAGTAAAATCACTTCCATGGCATACGACACAGGATTTTGTATACATTTTACCTCGTGCTTGATCACCATTTAATATTTCAACTTCAAATCCTTTTAGACTATTCGCAAGTTCACTTAATCCAATATCAATATTATTATTTGATGCAAAAATAGCTAATGACATTTTATTTGCAGGAGCAGCATCCGCAGCTAGGATTTTTAGTGCATCCACTTGAGAATCCGTAAATGGAATATCCACAAGTTCAGTCATACCCTCCATAAAAACACTTGATGACTTTTCCTGACGTTTATTGATCAATCCTGTGATTCGAATGATTGTTTCGGCTCCTTCCTCAAAAGCCTGCTTTGCAAGCAATGATTCAACTTTGGTTACTTTTGGAATTACTTTTTCTGAAGAAAGCTGAAATAATTCAATATCATCAAACCAAACCGTTCCTTTTGCCTCAGCCCATGCACCAAAAAGACAATAGATTAGAACACCACTCTCAAAATCGACCTTGAAGGTCATTTGCAATTTTTGCCAATCTTCATGTGTACCTTGAAGTTTTGGAGACTCTGTGGCTTGCATTCCACTCCCTTCGGCCTTTAACAAAACACCATTAAGCCCTTCCACATCTTTTAATTTTATCCAACCACTCAAAAGGTATTCGCCTGGTTCCAATCGAGGTACTAGATGAAACTCAGCGCCTCCTCCAGCATAAGACTCAATTCGACCAGAATATTTACCTGTTCTAGAAACTGTAGAATCTATACTCAAAGTTGCTTGTCCATTGTGTACTTTGGAAACCCAACTAACCGGTTTTTTATCATGAACTTTTTCAAATGAAGGATTTTGTAAAATATTTATTAATTCTGGTTCTAATATATCTACAACACCTTCCATCTCTCTGTTTCGTTCTGGTATCTCAGTAATTAACTTTTCTATCAAGGTTGTACCATGACGAACCAAGGCAAGTTGATAAGGTGATGTGAGGCCATTTTTACCTTTGATTTGTTGACCAATACTATAAATTCTTTGGCCTAGTGCTTCATTTTTAGGCATTATTGATAAAGTCAAAAGGATATAACGAAGAGTATTTGCATCTTGTTCATCCAACATATTTGCTAACAATCTTGTACTTTCTAAAGTAGCAGGTAAAACACGAACTGCATTTTTACGTACTGCCGAAGAACTGTGCTTCAGCGCTGCATGTGCAACGGAGAGTGCTTTTTTATTTAATCCATCCATTTGTCCAAGGCCATGTAGTGTCCATAGTGCATGAATAACGGCAGGATTTGAACGAATCCCATCAAGACTTGGATCTTTAGCCATTTTAATTAATTCTGGAATTGCATCCATACGATTTTCCTGAACTAGTTTTTTTTGGGCCATGATACGCCAAAGCATGTTTTCATTTTTTAAATTGTCAACCAATTCATCTGAAGTTGCATTCTTTAAATTCAATGGTTTTGAAGATCGCCCTCTTTTGTGTGATATGCGATAAATACGGCCGTGTGATTTGTCACGTAATGGATTATCTAATTCACCACCATGAAGCATGATTAAGTTATGCCAATCTATAATGTAAAGATTCCCATCCGGACCTGTTTTACCTTGTATAGGTGCAGTACGCTCATCAAAGCTGGCCATAAAACTACCTCCGTTGATGGCTAGGTAACTTCCATTATTATCTGGTTCTATGTGAAATTGTCCTAGTAGTTTGCCCGTTGGCGCTCCAATAAATGCAGTTTTATTCCAAAATTCATGTGGAAAGGTTCGTGCGGTATAAATATCAAAACCGGCTGCAGCAGTATAAGATCCAAAATTATCTCCCTGACGAGTAATAGTAAGTGGATAGAAAGTATGAGAATCAAAAATTGGTAATGCATGCTGCTTTTTTAAACCAACCGCATCAAAATATGGATAAGGGACATGGATATGTTGTGCTGGCACTTTATTTGCTGAAGAAGCAAATAGTTCGAAGTCTTCTGAAATACCCAATCCCCAGCTATTGCCAGCGATATTACTTATTCGCGTTATATTACTTCCATCTACATCCATACGCCATATACCTGCGCTAAAGCGTCCTTTATCATCCGTATAGCCTCCACCGCCCACACAACCATATATTTTATTATCAAGCCCATATTTTAAATTAGACGGTCCACCGTGTGTATCACCTATACCCCAGCCACTATTAATCCGTTTTATTATATCCGCTTTATCATCACCATCCGTATCTTTTAAAAAATACATGTCCGGAGCTTGAGCTAAAATGATTCCACCATTTACCCAACACAAACTTGTAATTAGACTAAAACCATCTGCAAAAGTAGTAAATTTATCCGCTCGTCCATCACCATCTTTATCTTCACATATTATGATTCGATCACTACCATATTGTTGAATATATGGATAATCCAAAGTTACAGCGACATACATTCGACCTTGATCATCCCAAGTCATATCAATTGGATTAGCAATATTGGGTTCATGGGCAAACAACTGTGCATCAAATCCTTCTGGTAAGATAATACAATTTGCAGATTCTTCGGGAGAAAGCTGGTTTTGAATTAACTGAAGCGTCTTCCGTTGCTCAAAATTATGAAAATGTTTTTCCTTATCTTCCTGATATGTAAGAAACGGGATATCGGTGTTTATTGTTGGAGTTTTATTTGAAGTCCAAATAGTTGCTGCAGCTACCATTTTTTGAAAGTAAAAATTTTCCCAAACACGACCGTCGTGACCGTACGCTGTGTAAAATACTCTACCTTTCCCTTGATTTCGAACCCAGGTCCAAGGCTCTGGTGATCCATTCTCATTACGGGTCATTAGATCTGTACGGTCATCACTTAAATTTTTATGAACATAGGTTTCATCCCAAACTTCAAACTCTGGTATTCCACCTAAAGCTGGATGATCTTCATGCCCCTTGGCAAGTGTTGCAGTGAACAATCCACTCCCGTGACTATCAAACTGACCACCAATCAGTTTTACAAATTCATCTGTACCATCAAATGCACCACATGTATTATGTAATGCCACAAGACCGCCACCACTTTCAACATATTCAATCAGTGCCCTTACGCGCGCAGGTTTATCATTAGATGCGCTTAAATACATGATTATGGAATTATATTTAGACAAGGTTTCTGGATTTAGATCGTCCAAATTAGAACTGTAAGTCATTTGTATACCTGAACGTAAAAAACTGGGCTTCAATTTATGATGGTTAATTTTTCCATTATGTGCGCTATTGGCATCACCACTTCCACCGCCTAAAAAAAGAACATTTATCTCATTAGTATCCGTTGTATTTCGAATTGAAAGACCTATGAGAACTGCAATGAAAAAGAAAACGAATTTTTTCATAACTAAAAAATTAGGTATTGATTATCTGTATGGGATATTCAGGATTTAAAAAAATGAGATTGCGTACCGTACTGTGACAAATTCTTACCACTGTATAGAATATATGAAGTAATTATACAAATAAGAACTTTATCTTGATGGTATAATTATTATAATTGGAACGAAGGATGCGAGGGTAACACTGGCCCTGGAGGTACGCTATTAGATCAAGGACGAGCTAAACACCCTCGCAAATCTTCATATTATGTGCATAATATTACATAATTATATATCTTTGTGCAATATACTTAAGGCTATTATTTGCAATATTTTTGCAAAATATTACATATATTCACTATATTTAGATAATTAAAAAATGAAATGACAAAAATTGAATTCATAAAATATATTCTTGAACATGGAGAAAAATCCATACAAGAGTTGGCTGATTTATCAGGTGTTTCAAGAAACAATTTCTACCATTGGATTGGTAATAAATCTATCCCAAGACATGCAACTATAAATAAGCTTGCAAATTCAATCGGACTAAATATTGTTTGGATCAATGATGAAACCTTACAAATAACTTCAGATGCTATTCAAAAAATAGATAATAAAGAAAATGAGATTGTTGATCTTCAAAACATAATTCAGTTACAGAAAAAAACAATCGAATTACTACAAAAAAAGTTAATGAATTCAAATGTATCTGATATAAAATTGAAACATGAGCCCATCCCTGCACATTTTTTTATACAAGGCTATTGGTCTAGTGATAAATATCATTCGATCGAAGAAATTGAAGGAAATATCGCAATGTTAGGTTATACTCCCAATAAAATTAAATCCATGGAAAGCGATAAATGGCTTGCATTATTCCATCCGGATGATAGAAGGCAAATGCAAAAACTTGTGAAATCCTACTTTGCTGATGTAAACTCAAAATCGACTACTTTTGAATCACGATTCAAAGTACATAGAAGATTGTTAGGGCTTGATGGGAATTACCATCATTTTAGGGTTTTACTTTATAGATATAATCACGGATATTATGATGCTTATTATTATTACTTATATAAGATAACTAAACCAGAGAAACATGCGGTTGATATAGGTCTTAAACAAACAATGCCAAACTGATAAAATTATACTATTGATTCTTGAATTTTTAATAAAAAACTAAATTTGTTCTTCTATTTTTAATTTATATTCTGACATAAACCATGAAATTATTTAAATGGTTTGGACTTTATTGCCGAGGTACGTAGTGATAATAAAGCTTTATTTCAACAAAGATAACATTTATTGAAATAATACAAATTTAACATGCCACCTCTTCAAAGAACTTGAAAGTTGCATTAGCACTCGTATCATTTTCTATGAATGTTATTTAAATAAGAAAAATGACCAACTTATCTAACGATTTCTTCAAAATCAAATTTAATTCTAGAGGATTAACCTCAATCGAAAACCCAAGCGATTATCATAAAATGGATTACTTGTTACAGGATGAGAATTCTTATTTTGATTATAAAAAAATATTTAGAGAATTAGGATTTTTTAAGATCAATTATAATATAAATGGATCAGATCATGTGTTTGACACAAATTCAAAACCAATAAAGAATAAGTTTGGATTCAAAGAAAATTGTGTCTATTCGAAAGATGAAAATTTAAAAATGGAACAGAAATTTTCTCTAAATGATAAAATTTTTGAATGGAAACTCAAAATTTCTAATACATCTAAAGAAACAATTGAAATCAATGATTTCGAATTACCTTTATTATTTAATACTGCTTATGCAAGGTCTTGGAAAGAAACATATTTGCGTAGAGCTGTCCGCCATTCATTTATTGCAGGAAATGGTTCATTTATATTACTTACAAAAGCTGGAGGTGATCCCCCTTTTCTTCTTATGTCACCAAAATTAGGTACTTCTATAGTTTGTTTTGATATTAATAATACCAATGATGCTGGTCGATTTGAGGGAGGATACTCCGTTTTTCTTCATGCAGCTAAAAAAAATAAAGATAAAATCTGGAGGTTACCCACTCCTTCAAAAATATTAGATTCTAAGGAATCACTCAACTATGGGTTCGATTTTAAATGGGTAGAGACATATGATCAGGTCAGAGATGCTCTATATGAAAGTGATTTATATGATATAAGAGTCATGCCTGGAATGAGTATACCAACAAATTTAGATTGTAGAATTTCTATACGCTCAAAGACAAAAAGTTTAGATATTATTTCAGAATATCCTGAGGATACAGAAGTAGCAAAAATCATAAAGAAAGACTCACATTATCTTTTTGTAATCCGTTTTAAAAAACTTGGTGAAAATATTCTAACCTTGGAAAATGAAAAAGGGCAACAAACATATTTACAATTTTTTATTACCGAACCTTTGGAAAACCTAATCAAAAAAAGAGCATCCTTTATTTCAAAAAATCAATTTCATAAAAACAAAGAAAAATGGTACAATGGACTTTTAGGAGTATGGGATATGAAAACAGTTAGCAGTCCAAATCCAGAGAATAATCATGATTTACAAGACTATATGGTAAGTGGAGGAGATGATTGTTTTAAATCTCCTTATCTTGCGCAAAAAAATCTCATCTACCCAGATAAAATACAAATCCAAATAATTGAATATTATTTAAAGAATTATGTATGGGGTAAACATCAACGCACTGAAAAAGAACAACCTTATCCTTATGGTATTCATGGAGGCGAAAATTGGTATGTAAATCGTAATAATAAAATTGGTTTTCATTCCGGAGGCCTTGGAAAGGACAGGATGTGGCGTTCTTTTGATTATCCTCATTTAATCTTAACCTATTGTCGCATGTATCAAATAGCTAAAAGATATCCAGAAAAATGCAATTATCTTACTGCAGATGAATACCTTGAAAGAGCATTTGGCACAGCAAAAGCATATTTTACAGTACCTATATCTATCGAAATGAAAAAACCTTGGGATTTTAACGGTTATCCAACCTGGGCATACACTCAAGGGAATTTTAATGAAAAAATTATTCCAGAATTAATTAACTATCTATTTTCTGAAGGTAGAGAAAATCAAGCAGGTTGGTTAAAGTTGGAATGGGAAAAGAAAGTAAAATATTTTATCTATGATCACGATTTTCCCTTTGGCTCTGAAATGTTCTTTGACGCTACTGCTTTTGAATCAACACATGCTATTGCAAAATATGCTTTAACTAATTCTTTAGAACCAGATAAGAATCTATGGAAGAATCCAAATACTAAAGAATGGTATAGCCATGAAAATATTAATAACAATGATCTAGTGAAATTCATGGACCGGCAGATACAGGGTAATATGGCATGTAGAGGCTGGCTCGAAATGCATTTTAATCAATTTGGCAGTGATATTCGTGCAGGAGGAAATAGTAGTTACAATTTAAGTTACATGTCACAATTAGGAGGCTGGGCTATCCTTGATTATGGTCTGCATTTTTCAAAAAATATGAGTGACCACATAAACTTAGGTTACGCATCTTTATTATCTTCATGGGCTCTTTTGAATTCTGGCACAAAAGATACAAATTATGGATACTGGTACCCTGGTATAGAAAATGATGGTGCTGCAGGATGGGCATATGAACCCAAAATAAACAATAAACCGTGGGGTGTGCCACCGATTAACAGAGGTATTTGGAATGTTGATGGTGAGATTGATATGGGCCTAGGTTCATCTATTGATGCATTATGCACTATTTTAATACAAGATCCAAATTTTGGTGTTGTCTGTTATGGAGGGAATCTAGAAATTGAAAATGATTACTATAAAATTTTTACAATGGACGGCGTAGGAAGAAAACTAAGTATAAGACTAAAAGATATATCGATAGATATTAATTTAGATCGAGATCAATTTTCCAATAAAGAGCCTATTTGCATTAAAAAAGATATTGGATCATTAAGGTTCTTTATTAATAATACAACATTAGATGATCATTTTACTAACATAAATATATCTAGCTTAAATAATAATTTTTTTGAATTATTTGTAAATGAAGAATTAAAGGGCAACTCCAATCCTAATGGAATAATTGATATAAAATTATCGATAAAAAAAGATATTGCTACGATAATTGAATTAAAAAGTAAATAACTTTTGTACTATGCTTATTGGAGTGTAGCTTAATCTCATAGCAGATAAGTCTTTTGTAAACTTTAACCAGGATACTATATTTTTGCATATGAAAAAGAAGAACACCAAGGTTGATATTTCATATTTTCCTGAAGGAGATTACACTCCATTTGGATATCTTGATAATCCTCACCACAGTGCAATAATTAATCGTAGTGGTATAATACGCTCCGTCCCTCCAATAGGTTTTGGGTTTTGGGCTGTAGATTTTCCTTGGCCCTATGGAAGCGGTCTTGGCTTAAGAAGATATCCAAATTACCTATCCTTTCTCCACCTAAGTATCAAATTGGAAGATCTATTGTTACATCAAAGAAAAGATTTTAGACAAAACAATATTGATCTTTTTTCGAAATACCATACTAAATCAATGATGAGTTATAATTTTTTAGCCAAGGGAATCGAGTTCTCTATTTCATATTTCCTGGATGGTGAAAATTCAATAATCTGTCAAATCACAATTCAAAACTTAAATGATTCGGATACGAGCTTGGTAATTAATGGAACAAATATATATGGATATCCACAAGAATTATATTGGGGATCGGATGGAATATCATCTAATTATAATAAACAAAATGATTGTGGTATTTCAAAGGTATGGGCATACGGTGATATTTTTATTATTGGTTCTGATATAAACAGCACAAATTATTTTGCAACAGATTCGTCTGAAGATTGGATTGATTTTTTAGAAGGGAAAAATAATATATCAAATAATGATTTTTCTCTTCATTTTAGTATTGATAAATACAATGAAAAAAATACCAAAGACCATTTATACACAACACTTAGCTACTCAATAAATATTCCTGCTGGGAAAAAAGAGTCAATGACCATTAGTCTCACAAGGGGGAAAAATCAGCTTTTTGCTTTAAATGAATATCGTAATGTGTTAAAAAATTCTAGTCATATACTTCAAACAACTTTGGCTTCTGATAAATCATTTTACAAAAAGTTCACGATGTTAGAAGGAGATTGGCCAATAAGCTGGAAACACGGATGGGTCTACGACTTTGAAACTATTCGTATGAATATACGTCCACCATTAGGCATCTTTAAACATCATTGGGATGCTATGCAAGTTCATTCACCACGGTCAGTCCTAGGAGAGGCTGCTCTTGATTCGATGACTTTAAGTTATGCAGATATTGAACTTGCTAAGGAAGTACTTTATGGCACCTTTGCTGATGCTCCAATGCCTAACGTTCCCTGTACTAGAGAGGATGGTAGTATGAATATGATCTCAGCCCACGGAAAAGAATGTGGTACTGCACCAATTTGGGGAATGCCATTTGCAGTTATTTATTCGATTTTTCAAAGATCTGGAGATATAGACTGGATCAAGTCACTTTACCCCTATTTAAAGGAGTATTTAGATTGGTGGATTGAAAATCGCACTGATGATGATGGGTACTTCCATGCTGCCTGTAGCTGGGAATCAGGACAAGATGCATCAAAAAGATTTTTAGTCGCAGACCATGATCCGGGTGCGGCAAGTGAATTTGTTCGAACTGTTGATATTACCGCATCTATGGGCCATGCTTTCTCAACAATGAGTTATTTTTCCCACTTATTAAATGATAATAAAGCTAAAATCTACTGGGATGATCTAGCAGAAAAACAATTAAAAAATATCAAAAGTATGTTTATTGATGGGTGGTACAGAGATATCGATGGTAGAACAGAAAAACCTATAATATTAAAGGATTATTTTGATGTGATGATGTTTACTCCTGTCGCATTTAATATGTCAAGTAATGATGAGATAGATCAATTAATGCCTATGTTTGATTATTTTAATAATAATCAGCGACATTGGCTGGAATGGCCTTCTTTTATACAGATTTTTTCTGAAGCTGCATGGCATGCAGGTAATCAGAAATATATTTCAACACTTGTTTCTGATATTGCGGAAAGAATTTATAAACATATAGATAAAAATGAAGTCCTCCCTGTCGGTAATCATAAATCTAATCTCCCTGAAGATTATAATTACCGTATACCAGGAGTATCAAATGAGTACTGGCCTATTGATCTCAATGAAGGTAATCCGGGTGGATGTGAGAATTATGGTTGGGGAGCTACAATGCCTACTTTGATCATTCGAAATATTATTGGATTTAGGGAGTTAACAAATGGGAATGAAAGAGGTTTCTCCCTAACTCCATCTTTACCAGATTCACTATTTATTCAAGGAAAAAAATACGGACTATCAAATATCAATTTTCAAGATTTGAACTTTTCTGTTTTTTACATAATTAAAGAATTAAATAGTATAAATCTTGAAATTCAATTTTCAGAAAGCATCAATGAAAATATTATTCTAAGGGATTTAAAAGGAAACGAGCCGTCTTTATTGCAAGAAATTGATAAAATAAAAGTAAAAACAAAAAACTTTGAGACTATTAATTTTTACTTATAGTCTATATTTTCTATAAGACACCTAATACAACTTATATTATAATTCTACACATAAAGAAATAAATGATAGAACCGGCATTCTCAAATTTACTTTATGATCAATAATACTGACTCCATTGAATTTTTTTATTTGTAGTATATTAGTATTTTCAAAAGAATTAGCATCTTTTGGATTCTTACCCGAAAGTATTTCACAATTTAAAATTTTCTTAATCACCCTATCGCCAAGTTCAATTGACAACTTTAGATTGTCGGTAAGACATCGGTTAATCAGAAATATATTCAGTTTATCTTTATTCCATACTGCACTGACATCAATATAATTCACATATCCATATGATTGACTATCGTATCCAGGACCATCAATAACAATTTTTAATGCAGTCCCTTTCCCATTTTGAGATATCATTTGAAAAGGAAAAAACGTGCTTTGAATAAGAAAACCCTGCTCATTTGTAATAATGGGTGCAATAGTATTTACAATCTGTGCAATATTTGCAATCTTAACTACATCCGCATGCCGAATAAAACTGTTTAAAAAACCAGCAACTACTAAAGAATCCTCAAGATTATAGATTTCTTCAATTAAATTCGGTGCAAATTTTCCTTCGCCGTCGGTAATATGATTTTTATACCACACATTCCATTCGTCAAAACATAAATATGTACGTTTATTACTTTTTGATTTTGCTTGTACCATTCTGCAAATAGCATCGATTTCTTCTATTTGTTGATCAATTGCATTTGTTACGGCTAAATATTCAGTAGTATCATTCTCATGATTACCAACATATCGGTGTAAGCTGATATAATCAGCTAATTCACCCAAATGCTCCAGTACTGTAATATCCCAATCGATGTATGTTGGTAAACTAGGTGTACAGGACCCAGCAACTACAGTTTCGATTGATTTATCTACATATTTCATCATCCTCGCAGCTTGTTGTGCTCGAATAGCATATTCTTTTGCAGGTACATGGCCCATCTGCCATGGTCCATCCATCTCATTACCAAGACACCATAGTTTTACATTGAAAGGATCTTTATTACCATATTCTTGACGCATATCAGCAAATTTCGTTCCAGTAGGACAATTAGTATATTCTACCCAATTACGAGCATCTTCAGGTGCTCCAGTACCTAGGTTTACAGTAATCATTGGCGTCCAATTCATTTTTTTACACAATTGAATAAATTCATCAGTACCAAAAGTGTTGGGTTCAATACTTTGCCAGGCCAGTTCCCGGACTACGGGTCGCATATCTTTGGGACCGATGCCATCCATCCAATTATAACCTGATGCAAAATTCCCACCAGGGTATCTAACAACTGTCATATCAAGCTTTTTTAGTTCAGTAAGTATATCTGTTCTAAATCCATCTTCATCTGATAATGCATTATCTGGGTCATATACACCTTTGTAAACTGCTCGACCAATGTGTTCCAGAAATCCACCAAAAATTCGTGGGTCCACTTCTCCTATCTGGAAATTCGTATCTAATCTAATTTTTGTTGTTTTCATTATTCAAACTATAATTAATAAAATTTAAGGGAGCAACCTAATGAATTACTGCCGCACCTGAACCAGCCTTACAAACATAAATATTAGGTTTTATGCCAGTTATCGTAAAATATTCTTCATATACATTATTTTGAAATTGGTTTGATAATTTCTCTTCTACTAATGAGACAGCACATCCTCCAAAACCTGCACCTGTCATTCTTGCCCCGTAACAACCTTTTTGCGATCTGGCAATCTTAACCATTATATTTAATTTGTTACTAGAGACTTCATAATTTTTATCTAAACTATCATGACTAGAATTCATCAAATCTCCTAATGTCAAAGGATCATCATTTATCATAGCTTTAGATGCATTTATCGTACGGTGATTTTCGTTTAGAACATGTTTTGCACGCTTACTAGGAATTTCATCAAGCTTTCCATTAGCTGCCTTAAATGCCTCTAAGCTTACATCTCTTAGAGATTTATGACCAAAATAGGAAGCTGCGATATTACATTCATTTACACGGTCATTATACTTAGAATCAACCAACCCGCGTCTAGTATTGGTATCCAAAATAATGACATTTGTATTTTTTGGTAATGGTACAAAAGTAGTTGAGAGACTTCTACAGTCTAAAAGCATTGCATGGCTTTTCTTGCCATTGGCAGAAATCATTTGATCCATAATACCTGATTTTATACCCACCCATTCATTATCTGCTTGTTGAGCAAATTTTGCCATTAATGTACCATCCCAATCAGATCCAGTTACCGCATAAAATGCCTTTAATAAAGATATTTCTAGTGCTGCAGATGATGATAACCCTGCTCCTACTGGAACGTTACTTGTAAGTATACCTTCCCATCCTTTAATATTTATATTATTTTTATTAAGAACCCAAAGGATGCCATGTACATATTCCTGCCAACCTGATGTGTGTTCTACATTGTCCAGTGAAACATCAACTATTGATTCAAATTCTAAAGACCTTAGTAATAGCCGGCGATCATCTCTTGGTCTTATTGCAATCCATATATACCTGTCAATAGCCATAGGTAATACAAAACCATTATTATAATCTGTATGCTCACCAATGAGGTTAACTCGCCCAGGGGCTCTAACAATTATATGCGGAAATTCTCCAAACTGACCTTCAAATTCCTTTAGTAATGTGTTATAAATGTTCATTTTAATATGTTACTTTACAATCACAAATTTACCAATCTGGATCTTTCCATTATTATTATCCTCAACTGAAAATAAATATATTCCACCAGCAACTGTTTGACCAACAGAAGATGTCAAATTCCAATCAATAAACCCTCTATTTATATTATTGTGCTGGAGTTCTATCACTTCATCACCTGAAACTGTATATATTTGTACAGTACAATTTTGGGGTAAATTTATAAACTGAATTCTTCTGTCTTGTTCAACCCAAATGCCACCAAAATATTCCGGCTTCTCCCACGGGGGGTTAAATGTATGGTAATATAGGTCACTCCTATAAGGATTAGGCACTACAGCAACCTGACCGACAGTCTCCGGCGTGCCAGTACCTGGAATTACAAGTTTTGCATTTCCACTGATACTTGATTCCTGAGAAAGAAATCCAACTTCCTTATCTACTTTTGAAAAAGCGGTAACAGAATAATAGTATTCAAAATTATTTAACAATCCATCATCTATGTATTCATATCCCAAACCAACATCATTAAATAGACCATTATCAGCAATGTCATATTCAGCTAACATCGTAAATGGGCCATCTGCACTATAATTACTTTTGTATAATCTATACCCTTCGAAAGGTTGAGGCTCATCATCCATTCTAAATGGATCTTGGTATACTTCAGGATTTATTCCTGAAGAAGTTAATGACCAATCAATCATAGCTTTATGATTATCCACTTCAACTCTAAACTGAGGACTAGGTGGTGGCCCTGGTGTATTGAAATTATTATTCAATAATGCAAGTACTCGATCTGCATTTTCTTCAAAGTCATCTATATCCTCTCCAAATACTTCCGCAACATAATAATGTATAGTATCTCCGGGAGAGAGGTCTAAAGGCCCGAACGCTACTCTTCCACAACCACTTGCACCATTACAACCATCCATCGAAGGTTGAGATATCCCAGATGAAGTTATATCGTATTGGATTTCATCCTCATGGCTCATTGTAGTGGTATTATTGAACGTCCAATTTAAATCCTCGGGCTCATACCCATCCGGTTGAAATAGCATATATCCAATGATTCCAATCTCATCATCTCCCCCACCTGGTTGATCATCGACTACTAACATACGCCTATCTTCATCATAGTAGACTAAATTGTCAAATGCATTGGATTGAGCTCCTGTTTGCAATTGTACACCAGCGTAATAGAAAAAATATGCATCTTCAATTTCAATGGAAGGAATTGCAAAATATTCAAATAATATAAAATCATCAAAAGGATGGCTTGACCAAGCATGAGAAATTATAATCACATCCATATATAAAGGTTGTACTTGATCTGGTATCTCGTATGAATAATCATTTAGTCTAAAAATAAAATTTTGATCTGCTAAACCTTTGTAATTTTGAAGATAGGGCGTCGAAATTATCTCATTCCTTCCGACAGTCCATAATGTATCCCATGGCTCTTCAGACGGAAAGAATTCATATGCACAATAGCTACTGTTACTTGACCAAGCATCGGAAGTGGAACATAATTTCTGACCATTGCGAATCCCAACAACATTGAACATTCCTCCGGAATATAAAAAACTATTGGTAGTTCCTCTTGGATAAACACATTTCTGTTGAATGTGTCCGCCAGGAACAGGACAATGAAACCCTAAATATCCCATATTTGTTATCACTTGTTCAACTTGTCCTACATTATGAATCTTGTAATCCCAAGTAGCATATGCAGCGTCATCTGGAATATTGTCAGGAAAAAGAATCTCACAAATAAAGACAATAATTATTAATCTAGTATACATGATTTAGACTCTTCTAAGTGTGATATAACAAAGAGTTTTTTAAAAAAGCATAATTAGATTTATCAATACCATATGTCAATGAAAATCCATCCTGGCCCACCCTTTGAAATCTTTCCGCTATCATGACCAAAACACGTAAATAATGGTAGCCTTTTTTTAATGCGATTTCACCTGAATTATTTATCATACCTTGAGTCTCTTCTTTATCAATGATTTTTTGTCCTGCTACATAGATTTTAAAAGCGATAGAACTCTTTAATTGAAAAGTGTATAACTGAGATTTCTTAATATGTACTAGACCGGTATAACTAATCAAAAGCCTTTGGTCCTTCTTTAATTTTGGTAGAATAATATTTTCTGATATTGTAGAACGGTATATTTTTCTCATTTCCAATATTCTATATTCATCCCAAGAACCAAAATATGTTCTGCATTTCAATCCGGGCTTTAATGTTTTTAAATTGGCTAAGCTATTGTGATAGTCTAATTTTTCACATAGAACCGACTTACCTTTATTGGTCAAATTATCATTATTAAGGCAGTTAAATAAGACCCTTGTTGTTTCATTAATATTTATTGGGCCATTGTAATATTTGGACTTACTGTCAAGAGACTTATTATTTTGGTCATAGAATATCTTACTGTATTGTGGGTGGTAAAAAATTTCTAATTTTTTAGATCTTATGAAACAAACCCTATGACTATCATTTTTAATTGAATGATAATTATTAGTCTTTTTTGTATATCCTTTTATATCAAAAAAGTACTGATTATCAATCCATACATGTGCATTGCTGCTCCCTCTATTGCACCTGAGATAATATGGAATCAATATAGATTTTTCTTTTTTAAGATTAGATTTCTTTTGTAATTCACATTGAACACCAATTACTTTTTCATTATTGATTATAATTGGCACTTTATTATGCTCAGTTTTTTTTGGTATAAATAAATCATTTACATCTAGTTTATTATCAGTGCTTTCATAGCAGTATAACATTGGACCTATCATGAATGCATTTTGATTTTGCACATCTAAGATTTTAGAGTTTGGATTAATCCGAAGAATTTCTAGTGGAAATGAATAAGTTATTTTATCTCCTTTTGTCCAAACTCTATTTATTTTCAGATATCCATTCCGTATCTTATATTTTAACGGTACACCATTTAATGAAATCATTAGACTGTTAATTAATTCTGAATTATAATGGTATAGTCCTTTTTTCTGATATCTTCCTGACAACCATCCGGGTATGCGCAAATTTATACTAAATGATTTTTTACTATCTGTATTAATAATTAACTGTGTATTTCCATCCCATGGATAATCACTTTTTTGTTCTATGATTACTTGGCTTTCGTCAATATTTATTTCTGCTTTGCTTGAGATAAACAGGTTCACAAATAAATTATTATCATCTGCTGCGTAGATTAGCTCAGGCAAATAACCAAAAAATTTCATTAACATTGGTGGACAGCAGGGGCAAAGATGCCAGTCCCACCTATCAAAACCTTCTGAATTAAGCTTGTTGGAGTAATAAAATTTTTTCCCGTCCTGAGAGATAGCTCCAAGAGCTACATTATAAATTACACGTTCCAATTCATCAATATAATTACCATCTCCAGTTGCTAAAAACATTTCATGGTGCCAAAATCCAAGTGCAACACCACTGCAAGATTCCATATACCCGTCAGACGGTAATACATAATCCGGACCAAATCCTTCCCCAAAATTTTCATGTTCCTCACCGGATCGACCACCACATCCAATTCCTCCATGTATGTATAATTTTTTATTTATTGTATTATTCCATACACGTTTAGCGATCTTTAAATAACTATTATCTTTTGTTACATTATATAATTTTGTTACACCCAGATAAAGCAATGCTGCCATAACAGCGTGGCCACTTATCTCTTTACTTTCTTCTAATGGAATGGCATCAGACCAGTACGCACCTATGTTATCTCCTTTTCGAGGCCTCCCTCTAAAGTCTATCCAGTATTTTACTATTTGGAGATAACGGTCTATTTTTGGTGAAACCTCCAGCTTTTGAACAACATTTGGATTTTCCATTAGAAACTGGTAAAGAACTAAAAAAGCTTCTTCACTCAATGGATGATCTGTAACGATTTCCA
>CETH01184373.1_pt1 | contig 37826 bp, 36 predicted proteins | sample 361461 | NCBI WGS metagenome assembly CETH01 (sample SAMEA2622695, study PRJEB7988) | marine metagenome | isolation source: saline water (ENVO:00002010), including
TGCCTCTGCTTCTGGAGCTGCTTCTGCTTCTGGAGCTGCTTCTGCTTCTTCAGGCTTTAATTTCTTACTTTTCTTCTTTTCTAATTTCAATTCTTCTTTAGATTTTTGATTTTCAGACCATTCAGATAATAATTTTTCTATTTTATCTTGTTTAACTCCTTTTTTAAGAAGATCCCACTTATAACTTAATCCAGATCTTCTAAAAAGACCAGAAACAGTATCAGAAGGCTGAGCACCTTCCTTAAGCCAATACAATATTCTATCTTCTTTCATATCATATGAAAAATCTTTATGAACAGGATTATACCACCCTAAACGCTCTATTTCTAAACCATCTCTTCTCTTTCTAGAATCGATTGCTACCAATCTATAAAAGGGTCTTTTTTTCCTACCCATTCTTTTTAATCTAAGTTTAACTGACAAATTAATCTCCTTATCTTTATCTTTATATTTTCTACATTTTAAAAGGGAATTTTCCTAAATTCATTTTTTTATTTTTTTTCATAAACAATTTAATTTGATTAAATTGTTTAAGCAACCTATTAACTTCATTAACACTTCTACCTGATCCTTTTGCAATTCTCAATCTTCTAGAACCATTTATAATTGAAGGATTCTTTTTTTCTTTAATAGTCATCGAATCAATAATAACATTAATCCATTTAAATTGTTTTTCATCTAAATCTACTTTACCAATATTTTTAATTCCTGGAATAAACTTAGAAATTTCAGAGACAAATCCTAATTTATTAAATTGTTTCATTTGATTAGAAAAATCATTTAAATCAAATTCATTATTCATTATTCTCTGTTCTAGTTTCTTTGCACTTTCCTCATCGAATGCTTCCTGTGCTTTCTCTACTAAACCAACAATATCAGTTAATCCTAAAATTCGCTTAGCTACTCTATCTGGATTAAATATTTCAATATCACCAATATTCTCTCCTGAAGTCATAAATTTAATGGGACGATTCGTAATTTCTTTAACAGATAAAGCAGCACCTCCTCCACTATCTCCATCCATTTTAGTAATAACAATACCTGTTAAATCATTTTTTTCTGCAAATAGTTTTGTTGAATTAACTGCATCTTGACCGATCATTCCATCTATAACATATAAAATTTCATGCGGATTCACTATATTAATAATCATACTAAGTTCTTTCATTAGAGAATCATCAATATGCAATCTACCAGCCGTATCAATAATAACAACATCATTACTATTATTTTTAGCATAGGATAAACTATTTTTAGCAATATTAATTGGAGTATCTTTTTTATCATTACTAATATATACATCAATATTATTCTGATTACCTAAGATTTGAAGCTGATCTTTAGCAGCTAAACGCTGTAAATCAACTCCAACTAATAATGGATTTTTATTATATTCCCTTTTCAAAAAACTAGCTATTTTAGCAGAAGTTGTTGTTTTCCCTGAACCCTGTAAACCAGCCATGACAATAATAGTCAAACCTGATTGATTAATATTAATGTTCATATCATTTGATGATAAAAACATTATCAATTCATCTTGCACAATTTTAATAAATTGTTGCCCTGGAGTTACAGAATCAAAAACTTTTTCTCCTAAAGCTTTTTCTTTAACTCTATTTATAAATGATGATACAACCTTAAAATTTACATCTGATTCTAGAAGAGCAATTCTAATTTCTCTTATAGCTTTAGATATATTCTGTTCAGAAATTTTACCGTGACCTCTAATATCACTGAAAATTTTTGAGAATCTATTTTGCAGTTTATTAAACATTTATAAAAAACTCTCTATAATTAAAGCCTGCAAATTTAGTGGTTTCTATGTCGTAATGCAAGAACATCTTTATTTTAAAAAATAATTTAGAAAAAAGGATATTGGTTATTTTATATCTCCGGCAGTTCTTCTAACAACAATTTCTTCATGAACAATATCATTTTCTGCTAATATTGCGTCCACTACTACATTAGATATATCTTGAGGATCCAACATATCTTTTCGTGGAAAATCACCTTTAACATTATTCCAAAAAGGAGTATTAATAGCACCAGGATGAATAGATATCACTTTAATATTATACTCTCTTAGTTCCTCTCTAATGCTAGATGAAAAACCTCTTAACCCATATTTTGATGCCACATAAGCAGAAGAATAAGGATAGGGATTAATCCCTGCGACAGAATTAATAAAAACAATTTTTCCTGAACGCTTTGCAATCATTGATTTTACTGATAATTTTGTCATCAAAAAAGAACCCCTTAAATTAGTATTCATTTGCTGGTCCCAATCTGATACAGTTATATTTTCAATATTATTAAAAATACCAACCCCTGCATTATTAACTAAAACATCTATATTTTTATCACCTATAAAATCAGAAATTTTTTTAATTGAAGATTTTTTACTAAGATCTGCAGATATTATATGACAATCACCACCTTTTTTTTGAATTTTTTCTTTTATCAATTGAAGCTTTTGTTCATTCCGAGCTATTAAAATAACACTATAATTATTTTCTGATAGCTTAAAACTAACATATTTACCTATACCTGTTGAAGCACCAGTAATAATTGCTAAAGGATTACTACTCATTGTTATTTGCAATTAAATTCAATGAACTGCCAGCATAGAACCAATCAATTTGATTACTATTATAAGTATGACAAACTTCTATAAATTCATGAGAGCCATCAATATGATTAATTTGAATTTCTAAATTTTTATTAGGAGAGAAACTATTCAAACCTAATATCTTAAAAGAATCATCTTCTTTTATCTTATCATAATCATCTTTATTTAAAAATGTCAAAGCAAGTACGCCTTGCTTTTTTAAATTTGTTTCATGAATTCTTGCAAAAGATTTAACTAAAACAGCCCTGACTCCCATATGCCGAGGTTCCATAGCAGCATGTTCTCGTGATGATCCTTCTCCATAATTTTCTTCTCCAACAATAATAGAATCTATTTTATTTTTTTTATATTCTCTTGCAACTTTTGGGACTTCGTCATATTCTTGATTTAATTTATTCTTAATTAAATTAACAGAATTATTAAATGAATTTGTAGCTCCTATTAATAAATTATTTGAGATATTATCTAAATGTCCTCTAAATCTAAGCCAAGGACCAGCCATAGAAATATGATCAGTTGTACACTTTCCTGACACTTTTATAAGAAGATGTAATATCATAGAATCAACATTAGACCATCTATCAAAAGGTTTAAGTTTTTGCAATCTATCAGATTCATTATTAATAATTACTTTTATATTTGAACCATTACTAATAGGCTGTTGAAATCCTAAATCTTCTACAGCAAAACCATTAGGAGGCAATTCATCTCCTTTAGGGGGATCAAGTAAAACTTTTTCACCATCATTATTAATTAAATAATCTTTTCTTGGATCAAATGTTAAATCTCCAGCTAAAGCTAAAGCAGTTACTAATTCAGGAGAACCTACAAAAGCATGTGTATTTGGATTACCATCAGCTCTTTTTGCAAAATTTCTATTAAATGAATGTACAATTGTATTTTTAAGCTTTTCTTCGGCCCCCTCCCTTGACCATTGACCAATACAAGGGCCACAAGCATTAGCAAAAACGCTACCACCTATTTTATTAAAAATATCAATAAAGCCATCTCTTTCAATCGTATATCTAACCTGTTCAGAACCAGGAGTCACAGTATACTTTGATTTAACCATTATATTTTTTTCTATTGCTTGTTTTGCAATAGACGCTGCTCTTGATATATCTTCATATGAAGAATTTGTACAAGAACCTATTAATCCTACATCAATTTTAGTAGGCCAATTATTATTTTTAGCTGTTTCTGCCATTTTAGATATAGGAGTAGCTCTATCTGGAGTAAAAGGACCATTTAAATAAGGGCTAAGCTTACCTAAATCTATTTTAATAACTTTGTCAAAATATTTATCTGGTTCACTATAAACTTCGGAATCACCTGTTAAATGTTTTTTATATTTATTAGCTAAATCTGCAACTTCTGATCGACCTGTTGCTCTTAAATACTTCTCCATGGATGTATCATAACCAAAAGTAGAAGTAGTTGCTCCAATTTCAGCACCCATATTACAAATTGTACCCTTGCCTGTACATGATAAATTCTTAGCCCCATCACCAAAATACTCTATAATTGAACCAGTTCCACCTTTAACAGTCAAAATTCCTGCAAGCTTAAGAATGACATCTTTAGGTGAAGCCCAACCATCTAATTCGCCTATTAATTCAACACCAATAAGTTTTGGAAACTTTAACTCCCAAGGCATACCTACCATAACATCAACAGCATCAGCACCACCAACTCCAATTGCAATCATACCTAAACCTCCAGCATTTACGGTATGCGAGTCTGTACCTATCATCATACCTCCTGGAAATGCATAATTCTCAAGCACTACCTGATGTATAATACCTGCTCCTGGCTTCCAAAAACCAATTCCATACTTATTAGAAGCAGTTGATAAAAATTCATATACTTCAGAATTAATATCTAAGGCATTTTTCAAATCAAACTCAGAATTTGTTTTTGCTTGAATTAAATGATCTGCATGGACAGTAGTTGGTACTGCAACCTTATCTTTACCAGACATCATAAATTGCAATATAGCCATTTGAGCAGTAGCATCTTGCATAGCTACCCTATCTGGATAAAAATTCACATAATCTAAACCCCTATTATATTCTTTATCAAATTTTTCACTATGCAAATAAAGATTTTTTTCTGTTAGAGTTAATGGCTTGGAAATTTTATTATTTAATTCTGATATCTTACTATCTAAATTAATATAATAATTTTTAATTAAATCAATATCAAACATATATTTCTCTCAATTTTTCAAGAGGAATTTAATAAAATAATTTATTAATTTATAGTAACATGTTAAGAAATTATCAATTATTATTATTATGTTTAAATATAAGTGCAATACTTGGAATCAATAAACCATACATAATTTATACAACAGAAGAATTCAGCTTCCCTGCTGAGCAAATAGCTGAATTACATAATGAAATAATACCACAAATATCTAATTTGCCTGAATTAGATACAGAAATAATATATAAAGAATACATGTCTGAAAATAATTTTACAGAATACCTAAATACTTTCAATTATAATTGTCAAAATTCAGATAACATATCTGACTGCACATCAAATAATAATTGTATTTGGGATCCAAATGATACATGTATTGACTCAGAAAAATATTTATTGATAATTGGAGATGAGAGTATTATCAATTCATTATCAATGTCCAATATATGTGGTAACAATCAATTCAGCGATGATTTATTTAATCTAAACTTTACAATTGGTCGACTTATTGTAAATAATTTACAAGAAGCTACAATGCAAGTTGAAAAAATTAGAAATTATATAACTAATACAAATAGTGGCATTTGGAAAAATCAATTATTATTAATTGCTGATGATCAAAGTAATCCTTCAAATCCCAATTCTCTAACTGAAATAAATCATACATTAAATACATCAAATATTTATCTTGAATTAGAAGATAAATTACCAATCAACATACTGTATGGAGAAGAATTTGATAATCAATCAAATTTAACTGAGAATATAATAAATATGATTAATTCTGGAACAGGCATCATCAATTATATAGGACATGGAACTCATCAAAGTCTTGCACATGAACTTATACTAAATATGGATAGAGACATCAACTTGATTGACACAAATAATAAGCCTCCAATCTGGGTTATAGGCACATGCAGCTTTGGTAAATTCATCAATAACACATGTATGGCAGAAGAATTAATGAGGAAGGAAGATGCAGCAATCGCAATTATTTCTACTACAGATGGGATTCCAGCTTCAGGGAATAATGCCTACTTATCTGACTTTTACAATAGAATTGGAGAATACATAGAAGGTGAAAATTATCGACTAGGAGATGTTTTTAAAAAAGCAAAATTACAATTTGAGAATAATCAATGCACACCTTATAAATTTCAATTATTTGGTGATCCAGCACTACCATTATTATTAGCGCGGAGAGCAAACGATTTAGTAGATATCCCTGATTCAATATTAATAGGAGATTCTAATCTAATTGAACTTAATCAAGACTATTCCAATAATGCATATATTAAAATAATTGGTCCAAATACAATAATACCTATTGGCAATAGTCAATACGCTAAGCCTGGGCCTGATTTATTTAATTCTGGAAACTTTAGCCAACTTATAAATTTTTATACACCTATAGATGCTATTTACAATAGCGCAAAACTATTCGTCCTAAATGAAGATATTACAACAATAAATAATAATTTAATACAAACAGATATAGATATTCCCCTAATATTAAATATTGATCCAAATATTTTAAGCGATAATAATGGACCTGAAATTACAATTTACTTTAATAATATGATTATTCAAGATAATTCAACAATCTATAGTCCCTTTAATTTTAAAATTAATTTTTCCGATAATTTACCTATCAATTTAAGTGGATATAATTTTCATCATTTAGCCATGTGGATAGATAACAATCAATCAAATAAAATAATACTAAACGATTATCCTTTTATAGCTACTTCTGATACTAGTGGTTATATTGAATTATTTATTGAACAAGATTTTTTCCATCAAGACCAGCATACTCTTAGCGTAGAAGGATGGGATATATTAAATAATTATAATTCTGAGTCAATCACTATAAATATAAATAATATTAATCAAAATAGGATATTCAATGTTCTCAATTTTCCTAACCCCTTTAAAGATAAAACTTTCTTTACTTTTCAAATGACGAATCCAGAACCAATTAATATTCATATAGACATACTATCTCAAACAGGACAAAAAATAATTTCATTTGAACAATATGCTAATTATTCTTCAGATTATCATACCATCCCTAATTATGGTTGGAATGGGAAAGACAAATATAACAATAGTTTAAATAATGGCACTTATTTTTATCGTTTATATATTCAAGATGATGAAAAAAATACTCTATATAATAAAATTCATAATTTAACTATTATAAAATAATGAATATAATACTTGCATCTAAAAGCCCTAGAAGAAAATATTTACTAAAAAAAATTAATCTTAATTTTAAAATTTTTAATTCTAAAATTAATGAAAAAAAAATAAAATTTAACAATAACCCCGCATATTACTGCAAAAAATTAGCTGAAAAAAAATGTATTATTGCTTCTGAAAAATTTAAAGAATCATTAATAATAGCTGCAGATACGATAGTATATCATAATAAAAAGGTCTACAATAAGCCAAAAAATAAAACTGAGGCTATACAGCACCTAAAAAATTTAAGTGGACAAACGCATATAGTATATACAGGTGTATGTTTAATGGTTCAAACAAAAAATATCAAAATTAATTTTTATGATAAAACTTATGTAGAATTTCATAAAATCAATAATTATTCTATAAATAATTATATAGATAATTATCAACCATATGATAAAGCTGGGTCATATGGGATACAGGACTGGAGTATGATTTTTGTAAAAAAAATAAATGGGTGTTTTAATAATGTTGTTGGATTTCCTATATCAAAATTTTATAAATTAGCCAGTGAAAATGACACAATAAATAAAATAATTGAATTAAATAAAAAAAATGGCTGAAGAAGAAAAATTTTTTTTCCACGATTTTAAAAAACAACGAGAATCAAAAGATATAAGCGTTGATGATATCATCAAGGAAACAAAAATTCAAAAACATTATATCATTGCTATTGAAGAAGGTGATTTTTCAAAACTGCCAAAAGTATATATTAAATTATTTTTAAAATCTTACTGCAAATATATTGGCATTGATGAACATAAAATACTAAATGAATACAATGATTACATAAAAGGTAATAAAAAGACTGCTTTGAATAATAAAACACCAAAATTTATAGAAAATAAAAATAAAATGAATAGCAGTCAGAATATAGATGACAGTTTAAATAAAATAAACAATTCTTACTTTATTCAGCCTCAAAAAATATTTTCTTTTGTATTTGGATTACTAATAATATTTATTGCTTGGCTAACCATATCTAATATTTCAAAAAAAAATCATAAAGAGATATTATCTGATAGTAAAAAAATCAGCTGGTCATATATTAATAATTTATCAGAGGTAGATTCGCAATATGTAGAGATTAACAATCTAAAATCAAATAATATTTTTAAATATGAAGCATTAGATAAATCAAATAAGATAATAATTGATGCTGATGATAAATCTGCAGCTTCAAGTAAAATTTTAAATCAACATGATCAATATCAAGAAAATTTTAAAAACAATATAAGATTTGGAATAAGTCATGGACTAATTAATCTATTTATAAATGAAAAAAAGATAATTTTTAATCACAATGACATGGTGATTGAAGGTTATTTAGAAAAAAAATCCACTGATAAAAATCAATTAATTATTAAATATCTTAAATAATTTTATTTCCAATCATACAATAATAATCTTATTAATCTATCTTATCTATTTCTAGAATAATCCGACTAATTAATAGTCTCATAATATTTTTTTTAAAAAAAAGAGACTTTTTTCTTGCATGTTTGTGGGGAATATTAATATAATTATGGGTTGATGTGGGGAAATTTCCCAATCAAATGATGATTAAAAAACCAAATAAATAAATAAAATTATGTCATTTACAGGTGAATTTTATAATAATATTGACCAAAAAAACAGATTGAGCATTCCGGTCAAATATAGAAAATCATTATCTTTAACTAATGACAAAACATTTGTATTAACGAGGGGATTTGATGCATGTTTATTTTTATACCCCTTAGATGAGTGGAAATTGGTTGAAAATCAACTATCTTCTCTTAGTTCGATAAGAGGGAAACATAGAAATTTTGTTCGTTCAATAGTTAGATATGCAAACTATGTAAAGTATGATTCTCAAGGTAGAATTCAAATACCAGATTCATTACTAGAATATGCTAATATTAAAAAAAATATCACTGTAATAGGTTTGATAAAAAAAATTGAGCTATGGGATCAAGAAACATTAGAAAAATACGAAAAAAATAAAAATAATTTTACAGATAATGATTTTGATGAATTAGCCAATCAAATAAATTTTTAATTGATGTACGATAATCACTTCCCCGTATTATTAAATGAAGTGGTTGAAATGTTTGCGACGAATATAAACGGAACATATATAGATTGTACTTTAGGATTCGGTGGCCATTCAAGTGCCATATTAAATAAAATAAACAAAGACGGCTTTTTGATTGGACTAGATTTAGATTCTCATGCTCTGAATAAAGCAAAAGGGAAACTAGCAAAAATAAAGAATAAACGTTTTTCATTACACAACTCTTCATATAGAGAATTTCCAAAAATTCTTTCTGAGTTAGGTATTGAAAAAGTTGATGGTTTTCTATTTGACTTAGGTATCTCCTCATACCAAATTGATTCAGAGCATAGAGGGTTTTCATATATGCGACCAGGCCCTCTCGATATGAGATTTAATCCAAAACAAGGAGTAACAGCAAAAGAACTTTTAAATTCTATTGATGAAAAAGAATTAGTAGAAATAATACAAACATACGCAGAAATAGGTAATGCAAAAAAAATTTCAAAAATGATAATTTTATATAGAAAACAAAAAAAAATGAATACAACAGAAGATTTAAAAGAATCAATTTATAAAGCATTAAATGGCTGTAGCAATAAAATCTTTTCTAGAGTATTTCAAGCAATTAGGATTGCGGTCAATAATGAGATTATCAATTTAAAGGAAACTTTAGAAATAGTACCTCAATACTTAAATCAAGGTGGAAAAATAGCGGTTATAAGTTTCCATTCAATCGAAGATAGAATAGTTAAACATTTTTTTAAAAATAATATTATAGTAGATGAAAAGAATTATTATCAATCAAAAGAAGTAAAATTGCATAGAAACTTTAATAACCTAACGAAAAAACCTATAGTAGCTCAAAAAGATGAACTCAGGATTAATAAAAGATCAAAAAGCGCAAAATTAAGAATAGTAGAATTATTATAATAAAATTATGAGAAAAAAAAGAAAAACAAAAAACAGCACACTGAATATATTTATAATGTACACATTATCAATAATATCTATCTCTGCTTTTTTAATTACTTTTCTAACAATTAAAAACCAATGCTCAAAACTAATAAATGATATTGAACAATTGAATCAAGCTACAAGTAATAATTTGGGAATTGTAAAGAAACTACAAAGTGATAAAGTTTACCTTACTAGCGAATCATATATTGCATCTAAAGTAAAACCAAATATGGTCTCTATAGCTCCAGAGCCTGAAATAATAGTAATGAATAATGAATAATAAATATTTTGAAATCTATAGCAAGCGAATAAACAGATTTAATATTATTATATCTGCATTTTCGCTTTTAATTTTATCATTTTTTTTCATAATACAGATCCTACCTAATAAAGAACTAGAAGATGCACTTAAAAAAGCTGGATTTAGGGAAAAAATCATAATAGGCGCTAGAGGAAATATAACAGATAGAAATAATATAGAATTAGCTACAACTATTAATAAATATGATTTCTGGGTTAATACTAAAAAAAATAATGAAAATATAAATCAAATTGTCTCTTTATTCTCTAACACATTTAATAAACCTGAAAAATATTATATTGATTTATTAAATCAAAAATCAAGTCATAAAATAATCGAAAAAAATATAATTGATGAAAAAGCCTTTACTATTATAAATCAAATAAAAGATTTTAACGGATTACGATATACAAAAAAAACAAGTAGATTTTACCAATATAATGAATTTGCCTCTCATACTATTGGATATATGAATGATAATGGTACGGGTATAATTGGGATAGAAAAAAAGCTTAATCATTTATTAAGTGGAGACACCATTATAACAAATCTTCAAAAGGGAGCGAAAGGAAAATTCTTCAATCAAGAAATCATAAATACAAATGATATAAAAGGAGCAAATGTTCAACTTACGATAGATATTGAATTTCAAAAAATATTACAAGAAGAATTGCACAAGGCTGTAATAAATACTAATGCTAAGGGTGCTAATGGTATAATAGTAGACCCTCATAATGGAGAAATATTAGCTATGGCTTCAATGCCTGACTTTAACCCAAATTCATATAATGAATACCCTCAAGAAAACTTTAATAATTCTGTAATATCTGATACTTATGAGCCTGGCTCAACTTTTAAAATATTACCTATAGCTATAATATTAAATGATACTAAGTATTCAATTAGCGATTCTATCGATTGTGAAAATGGAGAATATAAACTATCAAACAATAAATTAATGCATGACCATGAAGAAAATAGTTTTTTAACAATAAAAGATATATTAGTTCATTCAAGCAATATAGGCATTGTAAAACTATCAGAATCTTATGATAATAAAGCCTTATATAAATTAATAAAAAAATTCGGATTTGGTAGTAGCACTAAAATACCTTTAAATAATGAAGCTAAAGGTAAAATAAGGAGCATAAGCAATTGGTCTAAAACATCTAAAAACTACATATCAATTGGCCAAGAGTTATCAATTACTAATTTACAACTAGCAATGGCATATTCAGTTATAGCTAATGGTGGGAATTTAGTAAAACCTTCTATTATTAAAAAAATAGATAAAAATAATGAAACAACATATACTAATAAAATAAATACCATAAGGCATAATGTTCTAGATAAAGAAATAGCTGATAGTATTCTTGGAATGCTTAGAGAAGTTGTCGAAAACGGAACAGCTCAATCTATAAATCTAAAGAATTATGATATTGCAGGCAAAACAGGTACTGCGCAAAAATTTAAAGATGGACATCTTAATAATTATATTGCAACATTTGCATCAATTTTTCCAGCAGGTAATGAAGTTGAACCAAAATATGTAATGATAGTTACTATAGATGAACCAGAATATGGTAAGCATTGGGCAAATTTATCTGCGGTACCATCATCAAGAGAAATAATTAAAAGAATGCTTATAAAAGACTTTGATTTTCAAAATCAATTAGCAATCAATAATATAGAAATTAACGATAAAGAAGATATATTATTAAATAAAGAATATATAATAGATAAAAATAGATTTCCTGATTTAACTGGAAAAACTTTAAAAGAAGCTTTGAAAATCACAAATAAAATAAATGTAAAAATACGACCTGATGGAATATCAGGATTAATAATTAATCAATCAATAAAACCAGGTTCAAAAATTAATAAAACAGAAGAAACTATCTGTGAAGTAAAAATAAAAATTTAATATGAATTTAAACAAAATTATAAAAAATATTGATTTTGATGGAATCGCAGATGAAAGAGATATATCTCAAATTGTACATGATTCAAGAAAAGTAAAAAAAGGTTCCTTATTCATTGCAATAGCAGGAGAAAAGAGCGATGGACATGATTATATATTTGATGCAATTAAGAAAGGAGCAATAGCAGTTGTAGCTAATGGGCGATCTCCCGCAACTAATGAGGTGCCCATAATTCAAGTAAAAAATCCAAGAAAAATAATGTCTAAAATTGCAGCAAATTTCTACAATAATCCTTCACATGAGGTAGATATTATTGGAGTAACTGGGACTAATGGAAAAACTACTACGACCCAATTAATTGATTATATTTTAAAATACAATAAATGGAATAGTGGTTCTCTTGGGACTCTGGGATTCAGTTCTCCAACAGGCATAATATCTACTGGGTTTACAACTCCAGAATCCATTGATCTTCAGCAAATAATAAGAACTATGGTCGATGGAGGTATAAATTATATCCCTATGGAAATTTCATCACATGCGATTGACTTACATAGAGTTGATGATATTGATATTAATATTGCTATATTTACAAATTTAAGTGTAGACCACCTTGATTTTCATGGTAATATGGAAAATTACTTTAAAACAAAACTAAAAATATTTAAACGTCTCGATAAAAATTCAATAGCAATAATTAATAGAGATGATAGTTATTGCGATGATATTATTAAAGCGATTAATTGCAATTACATTACATATGGATTCAGCAAAAAATCTGATTTATCTGTAGATTCATATTCTCTTAATATTGATTATACTAATATTGTATTTAGAATGAATAAAGAAAAATTTCCTTTAAAGACAAGATTAATTGGAAAATTTAATATTCATAATATAATGGCTGCAATCCTAGCATCAGAAAAATTAGGATTAAAATTAAATCAAATAATAAATGCTTTAGAAAATTTTAATAAAGTACCAGGAAGATTCGAACAATTTAAATTGACAAATGATAATCATGCTATAATTGATTACGCTCATACACCAGATGCTTTTAAAAATATTCTATCAAATATTAAAAACTTAACAAGCAAAGGAATTGTAACAATCTTTGGATGTGGTGGCAATAGGGACAAAACCAAAAGATCTAAAATGGCAGCCATAGCTGAACAATATTCTGATTACATATATATAACAAATGACAACCCTCGATTTGAAGATGAAAATGCAATTATTAATGATATAGTATCAGGATTAACTGGGGAAAATTACGCTATAATAAAAAATAGAAATAAAGCAATACATCAATCGCTACAAAACTTTAACAAAAAAATTATAGTTATTTTAGGTAAGGGAAGGGATGATTATCAAATCATAGGTAATGATAAAAAATATCATTCAGATATTGATATAGTTAAGGAATATTTAGATGAGAATTGAAATAAATGATAAAAAAAAATTCATAAATATGTTTAATCAATCTTACAATCAAAGCATTGAAAAAATTAATGGCATATCAATTGATTCTAGGATAATAGAACCTTATGATATATTTATACCTATTAAGGGAGAAAAAGTAGATGGACATAATTTTATAAGCAGTGTTTTAAAAATAAAAGGGACTATTTGCTTTGATGAAAGATTGAAGCAAAAAAATAAAAGAATAATCAAAAGCCAATCAAATAAAGAAGTTCTAATTAATATGGCATCCTTATGGAGAAAAAATATAAAATCAAAAATCATAGCAATTACTGGTTCAAATGGTAAAACAACAACTAAAGAATTACTATATCATATAATGAAAAATAAATTTAAATGCAGTAAATCAAAAGATAATCACAATAGCACAATCGGATTACCTCTTACTTTCTTAAATTGCAATATTAATGATCAATATACAATATTAGAACTTGGAGCAAATAAAGATGGTGAAATAGGTAAATTATGTAGTGCCATTAAACCTGATTATAGCTTAATCACAAATATATCTAATTCACATATAGGTAATTTTAGATCAATTGAAGAAATTGCTGAATGTAAATCTAAAATATTTTCATATTTAAAAAAAGATGGAATAGCATTTTTAAATATGAATGATAAAATGATTAAAAAAATGAATATTGACTCAAAAAAAATAACATTTGGTATGAATAATATAAAAGCAAAATATAATGGTTCTTTAAAAAATAATTCCTTAATAAGAATAAATAAAACTACTTTTGATATACCAAAAGATATTATTCATTTAAATGAGTCAATACTATCAGTATATGCTATTTGTAACTACTTAGGTATAGAAGACAAAATAATACAAGAAGGTTTAAATACATTTGAAATTCCAATTGGCAGAGGTTCTATTATTGATAATAATAAATATATAATTATTAATGATGCATATAATGCAAGTCCTGCATCTATGAAATTTGGTATAGAAAGATTTTCTAAAATGAAAAAATTAAACCATAAAATACTAATAATAGGAGATATGCTAGAGCTTGGAGAACATGAAATAATTGAGCATAAAAATTTAGCTAAATTAATAAATACAGCGAGTATAGATATTGTACTTTCAATTGGTAATTTAATGCATTACATGCATAAAGAATTAAATGATAATTATATTTTTAAATCACACTTTTTAAATATTAATGATCTTAAAGAAGAATTTAAAGATATTGTAAAAAAAGATGATATCGTTTTTATAAAAGGATCAAGAAAAATGACTTTAGAAAGGATTTATAACTAAAATGTTATACTATTTACTACATGATTATTTTAATGTTATTAAATACATATCATTTCGTGCTGCTGGTGCAGCGATTACAGCTTTATTTATTTGTTTCCTCATCGGGCCTAAAATCATCCGCACACTAATTGTTTCCCATTTTGGTGAAACAATCCGAAAAAACGGGCCTGAATCTCATCTTAAAAAAGAAGGTACACCTACTATGGGAGGGATAATTATCTTAATGGCGATTATCCTTCCCACATTCCTCTGGGCGAAATTATCTAATCCTTTTATTCAAATTATTCTAGTATCTGTAATATGGATGGGCTTAATAGGATTTATTGATGATTATCTCAAAATTAAAAAAAAATATACAAAAGGATTAATTGCAAGATATAAAATAACAGGGCAAATTATTTTAGGATTATTTATAGCATATATGCTATCAGGCTACATAGCTTCTAATCATATATATCCATATAATATTATTCAAGAAAATCTTGCAAAATCTATAGATATAGGGTCAATATCAATACCATTTCTTGCAAATGGCTATCTTGATTTAGGATATATTTATATAGCACTTATTATTATTATTATTATGGCGACATCTAATGCTGTTAATCTAACTGATGGATTGGATGGACTTGCAACTGGATTAGTCGTAATATCTTGCCTAGTATTTGCTGTTATTGCATATGCTAGTTCTAGATTTGATTTTAGCGATTACTTAAATATTATTTATATACCAAATAGTGAAGAGCTATTTGTATTCTGTCTAGCTACAGTGGGTAGCTGTATTGGATTTTTATGGTATAATGCTCATCCAGCTAAAATATTTATGGGAGACACCGGTTCTCTATCACTTGGTGCTGCATTAGGAACTCTAGCTATATTACTCAAAAAAGAAATTTTATTAATTATTGTAGGAGGAGTTTTTGTTATAGAATCTTTATCAGTAATTATACAAGTTCTCTATTTCAAACATACAAAAAATAAATATGGGACTGGTAAAAAAATATTTAAAATGGCTCCTTTACATCATCATTTTGAATTATCTGGATGGAGTGAAAATCATGTAGTGGTAAGATTTTGGATAATAGGAATATTGCTTGCCTTGCTTTCATTGACAACATTCAAATTACAATAGTATGAATAAGATATCACTAAAAAATATAAAAAATAAAAAAATTAGTATAATAGGATATGGTATATCTGGTATTAGTGCTACTAGGCTTGCACTATATTTAGGTGCAAAAGTATTTATTAGCGAAAAAGGATTAATTAATGAAAATGACAAATTAAATAAAAACATTTCATTTGAAGAGGGAAGACATAGTCCTAAATGCTATAATTGTGATTTCGCTATCATAAGCCCAGGTATTAATACCAATGATATTTTTTTTAAAGAATTTAAAAAACGAAATATACCTATCATTAGTGAAATAGAATTTGCCTCTTGGTTTACTAAGTCTACTATAATAGCCATAACTGGATCTAATGGCAAATCTACCACTGTAAGTTTATTACATAGTATTTTAGAAGAATATAAAAAAACTTACCTAGGAGGTAATATAGGAATTCCTTTCAGCTCTAATGTATTAAAAGAAATAAAAAATAAAATAAAAGATTCTATACATATATTAGAATTAAGTAGCTTTCAATTAGAACATATACATCATTTTAAACCTAAAATAGCATGTATATTAAATTTATCCAATGATCACCTAGATAGATATTCAAAAGTAGAAGATTATTATAATGCAAAAAAAAACATATTTAAAAATATAGATCAAAATTCTTATTTCATTTATAATGCAAATAATAAATCTTTATATGCGAACAATATAATAAATAGAATTAAATCAATTAGCTTTAGCATAAACAACAATAACAATAATGGACACTACTATTTAAACAATCATTTCATTATTGAAAAAAATAAAAATAAAAAAATTATAGACTGCTCTAAAATACAGCTATTAGGGAAGCATAATATTGAAAACATATTAGCGATATTAGAAATTATTAAATTATTAAATTTAGGGAACAAAGATTTAATAAAATCTATTTATAATTTTCCTCCATTAGAACATAGGATGGAAAGGATATCCACTAATAATGATATTACATTCATCAATGATTCAAAAGCAACAAATCCAGACTCTACTATTAGAGCAATTTCATGTTCAAAAGAGGATACAATACTAATACTAGGAGGATATTCAAAAGGGAAAATCAATTATAAAAAAATATTTATTAATAAAATACTATCAAATATACAATTTATAATCTGCTACGGAAATGAAGGCAAAATAATACATAAACAACTAAAGAATATTTCTAATTGTTTATATATCAACAATTTTGAAAAGGCTATTATAAGCGCAATTAAATTAGCAAAATCAAATTATCGAGTACTCCTTTCACCTGCATGCTCTAGCTTTGATCAATTTAAAAGCTTTGAAGAAAGAGGAGAAAAATTTAAAACAATAGTAAAACAATATTATGCCTAATGAAAAAAAATATTAAAATATATGAAATGCCTATTTTATACTTAACCCTGCTATTAATATTTATAGGTACGATTATGCAATATAGTGCAAGTGGCACTATAGCAATTAATAAATTTGGATGGGATAATTATGATATATATCTAAACAAGCATATTATGAGAGTTATAATTGGAATAATAGGAATGTTAATTATTTATAATTTTAATTTTAAATGGCTTAAAAAATATGCAAAAGAAATCCTTATAGCATCTTGGATAATAATGCTATTGGCTTATATTTGGAATGCTGGTACCACGAGAAGATTTTTAGTTATAAATGGAATAAACATAATTACAACATCTGATTTCACTAGATTTGCTTTAATTATCTTTACTGCAAGTTTTATTTCAAACAATAAAAAGAATATTAATAATATTAAAAATTTATTTTTTAACTATATCCTTTATGCTTTAATTACCTTAGCTATTATATTTAGACAACCTGATTTTAGCTCTACATTTACAATTTTCATAATAATTATTAGCATGCTAATGATAGGAGGACTAAGATTAAAATATGTATTGTATGGTTTTTCAGTATCATTAGGTTTAGCAATTCTAATAATATTACATAAAGGCATAGATTATATTGCAATAAGATTTGGTGATTGGTGGACAGGAAATTATGCACCATATTCTCAAATATCAAGATCTAAACAAGCTCTCCATAATGGAGGATTTTTAGGCGAAGGATTTAGTGACGGTATTATTAAACAAGGTTTTATGGCAGAGGGTCATACAGATTTTATATTACCATTAATAGGTGAAGAACTTGGTTTTCTAGGAATAATCATTCTATTTGCATTATTCTTTAAATTTTATTTTTTAGCTATAAAAATAGCTAAAAATTCACCAGATATATTTAGTTCGATGCTAGCTGTTGGCATAGCCTTTAATATATTATTCTATTTTTTAATAAATGCAGCATATGTAGTTGGAATTCTTCCTCCTACCGGTTTAGCAATACCTTTTATTAGCTATGGGGGGTCTCATACTCTTTTTACATTAATATCAGTTGGAGTATTATTAAATATATCGAGATATTGTAATATTTATAAAAACAAATACTTACAGATATGAATAAAATAAATCAAAATAATATTTTTATTGCTGGAGGTGGTACAGGAGGACATTTATTTCCTGCTTTAACTATAGGAGATTATTTAAAAAAGAGTGGCTTAAATATTATTTATATTGGTTCAAAACATGGTATAGAAAATAAATATTTTAAAAATCATAATATTAAAGCTGAACTATTAGATATAAAAGGTATACAAAGAGATTTATCGTTAAAATCTATTATTAGAAACTTATACTTCCCTATTAGATTTATTAAATCATATTTGGCATCAAGGAGATTAATTAAAAAATTCAAACCTAAAATTATAATTGGAACAGGGGGTTATAGTTCTGGCCTACCTCTTCTAGCAGGAATACATATGAAAATTCCTACAATGATTCAAGATCAAAATTCTATACCTGGTTTAATAACTAAAAAACTACATAAAAAGGTAAATTTAATTTGTTTGGCATACAAAACAGCTAAAAAACATATTGAAACAAATAATACAATATTAACAGGGAATCCTATACGTAAAAATTTACAAATAATCGATAAGATAATAGCAAAAGAAAAATTAGGATTAGATAATAAAAAAAAAGCAATATTTATTTTAGGAGGAAGTCAAGGATCTCAAATAATTAATAAACATATTTATAAAAACATTAAATATTATGATAAGCAAAATTTTCAGTTATTTTTACAATGTGGAGAAAATAATTATGCATCTATACCTAAAGAAATTCATGAATCAAAAAATATTATTATAAAAAAATTTATATCTGATATGTCGATTATATATTCTGCTGCCGATTTAGTTATATCAAGAGCTGGTGCTTTAGCAATTAGCGAATTATGTTATATGGGTAAAGCTATGATACTTATACCTTTTAAATATGCTGCAGATAATCACCAAGAATTAAATGCTGCTGAAATTAAAGATAATAATGCATGCATTACAATTAATGAAGAAGAATTGAAAATAGGACTATTAGAAAAAACAATAAAAAAAGCTTTTAATAAAACTGATATAATTAATGAATTGGAAAACAATTCTTCTAAAATAGCTAAATCAGATTCAACAAAAATAATTGCTAAAAATATAATAAAAATAATAGATGCATAAAATATTTGGAAAGACTAAGACAATACACTTTATAGGTATTGGAGGCATCGGAATGAGTGGAATGGCTGAATTATTACATAACCATGGCTTTAATATTACCGGTTCTGATATTAATATATCTGATAGAACATTACATTTACAAAGTTTAGGTATTAAAATATCAAATGGGCATGATAAAAAAAATATAAATTCAGCTAACCTTATAGTTTATTCCTCGGCCGTAAAATCTGATAATCCAGAAATAATTAGAGGTAATGAGATGGATATACCTATTATAAAAAGAGCTGAATTATTAGGAGAATTATTAAAAATAAAAAAAACTAGTATTGCTATTTCTGGTACACATGGCAAAACAACAACGGCCTCAATGATTTCTAGTATTTTAATTGAAGCTAATCTAGACCCTACAATCATTATTGGTGGTATAGTTAATCAATTTAATAATAATAATATATCAGGATTAGGAGATATTATAGTTGCAGAAGCAGATGAATTTGATAAAAGTTTTTTATCATTAAATCCTACATTCAGTATAGTAAACAATATGGAACTAGAACATTTAGATATATACAAGGATATGGAAGATTTAGAGAATAGTTTTGCTCAATTTGCTAATTCCATACCTTTTTATGGTACAACATGTATTGGTATAGATTGTCCAGGATTAACTAATATGTTACCCAAAGTAAAAAAGAATTATAAAACATTTGGTATCAAAAATAAAAATGCAGATATAATAGCAGAAAATATTAGTTTTGATGGCCATAAATCATCTTTTGAAGCTATAATCCATAATAATAAAAAAATTAATATCAATCTTAACGTGCCAGGGTTACATAATATATATAATGCATTAGCCGCAATCACCTTATCTCTAGAAATTGGAATAGATACAAATAATATTATTAAAGGTCTAAAACAATACAATGGAGTTAAACGTAGATTTGATATTAAATATAAAAATATAAATAATAACATTATGCTAATTGATGACTATGCACATCATCCAAGTGAAGTAGAGGCTACCATAGATGCAATAAAATCAGGATGGAAAGATAGAAGAATTGTAACTATTTTTCAACCACACCTATATTCTAGAACTAAAGAATTTTATAAAGATTTTTCCAAAGCACTAATAAAATCTGATGTTAATATTTTATTACCTATTTATCCTGCTAGAGAAGAACCTATAAAAAATGTATCTAGCAAATTAATAAAAAATCAATTAGAAATAGATAACCATATAAAAACTTATAACTGCGAACAAAAACAAGATTTACCTGAAATAATTAATAGAATTAAAAAGGATAATGATATTATTGTATTTATGGGAGCTGGAGATATTTATAAACTTATAGAACCTACATATAAAAAAATGAATGAATAATGTATATACCAAAATAGAATCTGAATTAAAATCAATTGGTGCACAATGCCTAATCAATGAACCTATGAGCAAGCATACTACATTTGGGATTGGAGGACCCGTAGATTTAATGATAATGCCAAAAGATAATTCGCAGATATCTAGAATTATTAAAAGCATTAATAAATATAATATAAAATTCTATTTCCTTGGATCTGGGTCAAATATTTTAATATCTGATAATGGTATACGTGGAGCTGTAATATCTTTAAAAAAATCATCAAAAAAAATCATCTTTTATGATTCTACTGTTTTAGTAGAATGTGGAGTTATGCTTGGCACATTAGTTAAAGAATTAAATAGTAAAAATATAATTGGATTTGAAAGTTTAATGGGAGTACCTGGAACAGTAGGAGGTGCAATAATAATGAATGCAGGTGCATTTGGTGCTGAAATTTCTAATAATTTGATATCAGTTAATACTATAAATATAAAAGGAGAAGTTAAAAAGTATTTAGTTAATGATATTAATTTTTCATATAGATATTCTAATTTTCCAGATGATGAAATATTAATTGATGCAATATTCAAATGTAATATTGGAGATAAAGAAATTATACATAATAATAAAAATAATGCGTCAACATTAAGAAAAAAAAATCAACCCTTAACATATAGATCAGCAGGCAGCATTTTTAAAAATCCAACTGATGTAGCTGCAGGCTATCTTATTGATAAAGCAGGATTAAAAGGAATGAAAATTGGTAACGCTCAAATTTCTGAAAAACATGCTAATTTCATTGTCAATTTAGGAGGTGCTAAATGCAATGAGGTGTTAGAATTAATCAAAATTATAAAAAATAAAATTTATAATTCTTATGATATTAAACTAGAATTAGAAGTTAAAATAATTGGAGAAAATAGTGTTAAAGTATATTAATAAATTAATAAAAATATTTATCGTAATATTATTTTCATTACTGATTACTAAATATTTAAAAGTTGTTAAACCATTTAAAATAAATCATATAGAGATAGAAGGAAATAATTATATATCAAAAAACATAATCAAAAATAAAATAAAAGATCAAATTAATAATAAGAGTATACTTAATGTAGATTTTGAAACTATAAAGAAAATTCTAAATAATGACAATTATATATATAAAACAAAAATATATACAAAAATTCCATCAACTATATTAATTAATATATCTGAAATAGAGCCTATTGGATTATTAGAAAAAAATGATTCAACTTTTTTTTTAGATCAAGATTTAAATTTTATAAATGCAGATTATAGAGCTATAAATTATTTTTCTAATACACCTGTAATAACAAATTTAAATAATCAGGAATTAGATTTATTAAAAATAAAAGATATATCTCAACAAATTATAAAAAATAATAAAATCTATAATCAATTAAATGAAATAAGACTACAAGAAGAAAAAATTATACTAATAGTAAATAATAATACCAAAATAATACTTAGTAATAATAAATATAAAACAAGTATAAAATATTTTTTGCAATTCAATAATGATATTATAAAAAATCAAAAAATTGAACAGTATAAATATATAGATGTTTCTATACCCAATCAAATTGTTATAAAAGAAAATGAAATAAAAATATGAAAAATCAAAAAATCATAACTGGAATAGATGTTGGAACTACCAAAATTGCTGTAATTATAGCTGAAACAAATAATGATTCTATTAATATTCTAGGTTTTGGAGAAAGTAATTCTGAAGGATTACATCGAGGAATTGTAGTTGATGTAGAAAAAACTTCTAATGCCATAGAAGAAGCAATCACTAAAGCTGAAGAACAAGCAGATTATGAAGTAAATTCTGCTTTTATAGGAATTACAGGTGAACATGTAAAAGGTATAAATTGTTCTGGAACTATTACAATATCGAATAACGAATACATGAATCCCGCGGGAGAAAAAATAACAAAAGAAGATATTAAAAAAGTATTAGAATCTGCAGAAGCAATCAATTTACCAACTAATAGAAAAATTTTACACACACTATCAAGAGAATTTAAGGTAGATGATACTGCTAACATAATAAATCCTGAGGGTTTATCTGGACATAGGTTAGAAGCAAATGTACATTTAGTAACTATTGCTCGAAATATAGAAAATGACTTAAAAACTTGTTTAGAAAAAGTTGGGATTGAATTTGATGGTCTTATATTAGAACCCTTAGCATCTGGTTCATCTGTATTAGATATTCATGAAAAACAGCTAGGAGTAGCATTAATAGATATTGGTGGTGGAACTACAGATATAATTATTTATAATAATAAATCAGTCTTACATACAGCGGCAATTCCATTAGGAGGAGAGAGTCTTACAAATGATATAGCTCTTGGATTAAGAATTACTTTAAAGCAAGCTGAAAAGTTAAAATGTAATTATGGTTTAGCTAAAGAATCATTAGCATCTGATGAAAATGATATCATAGTAAGTGGAATAAATGGTAGAGATGATTTAAAAATTTCACAAAAAAAATTATCATCTATTATTGAAGCTAGAATGCAAGAAATATTTTATCATGCTAAAAGTGAAATTAGAAAAGTTGAAAATGAATGTAATTTAAATTTTGGAGTCGTTATAACAGGAGGAGGTTCAAATCTTCAAAACATACAAGACTTAGCAATGGAAGTTTTTGAACTTGAAGTTCAAAAAGGAATTCCAAATACTATTAATGGTATTGATGATATAATAAACAATCCTAGATATGCTACTACCATTGGCTTAATTAAATATATAACTGAAAATAAGAATTTTAAAAGAGAAACAGAATTTGAGGATCCTGATTTAATAGACCTTATAAAAAAATATTATAAAAAAATAATTCGATATTTAAAACTAAAGTAGAAAGGAAATAATATGTTATTTGAACCAGCAGACATGAAAGATCAAAAAGCTAGAATATTAGTAATCGGAGTTGGTGGTGGTGGTGGGAATGCTCTAAATAGAATGATTGATGAAGGCATGACTTCTGTAGAATTTATTGCAATAAATACAGATGCCCAAGATTTAGATAATAATAATTCACAAACAAAACTACAAATTGGTAAAGAACTCACAAAGGGTTTAGGTGCAGGAGCAAATGCTGAAATTGGAAAAGCTGCAGTTGAGGAAAACAAAGAAGTAATAATACAAGATATTAAAAGTGCAGATATGGTATTTGTAACAGCTGGTATGGGTGGTGGTACCGGTACCGGTGCAGCTCCAGCAATTGCAAAAATAGCTAAAGATCTTGGAGCTTTAACTGTTGGGATTGTTACTAAACCTTTTGCATTTGAAGGGCCTATCAGAAAAAAAAGAGCAATTGAGGGAATTAAAGAATTAAAGAAAAATTGTGATACATTATTAGTTATCCCAAATGAAACATTATTAGAATTAGCTGATAGTTCTACAACTGTTGTTGAATCATTTAAATTAGCTGATTCCGTTTTAAATCAAGCGACAAAAGGCATTTCTGATTTAATTAATAAACCAGGATTAATTAATTTAGATTTTGCAGATGTAAAAACTGTAATGCATGATATGGGTGATGCTATTATGGGTACTGGTATTGCACATGGTGAGGAAAGAGCTATATTGGCTGCTCAAGAGGCTATTAATTCACCTTTATTACAAGATGCAAATATTAAAGGAGCAGAAGGCCTATTAGTTAACATATCAGGTCCAACAGATATGACTATACATGAATTAAATGATGCTTCTAGCATTATTTATGAAGAGGCTGGAGAAAATGCAAATGTAATCTTAGGTTGTGTAGTAGATTCAAAACTAACTGATCAGATACATATTACTGTAATTGCAACGGGATTAAATGATGATGAATATCCTAAGTTTTTTGAAAAAGATACTGATTTGAAATATAATACAGTAATTCAAAATAAAGTAAAAAATGATAATTCTAATAAAATAGATAATAATGAAGAAGAAAAAAATAATGACAATATAATGTCATTTGGTGATGAGATAGAAGTACCAACTTTTCTTAGGAATAAAAATTCTTAAACACTATTAAAAAAGAGGTTCCTTCTTTATTAGACTTAAGAAGTTTAATACTACCTTGATGTATATCATTAATTATTCTTTTTGATAAACTCAGGCCTAAGCCCCATCCCCTTGACTTTGTACTATGTCCAGGTTTAAATATTTTGCTTTTATTTTTATTGATAATACCGATACCATCATCATTAATAATAATACAAATTTTATTATCTATATTATCTACCTTAATATTTATTGAACCTTTATTCCCCTTAATTGATTCAATACTATTTTTAATTAAATTTTCAAATGACCAATACAATAATATAGAATCTCCTTTTATATAATGAATACCATCTACTAAGACTGTAATATTAATTTTCTTTGACTTTGGTATTCTTAAATTATAATAATTCACTAAATCTTCTAGTACTTTATTCAAATTTATTTTACTTAATTTGGGAGCCGATCCAATTTTATTAAATTTATCAGATATTTTTTTTAAATGTTCTATTTCATTTTCTAAATTATTTATAATTTCAGAACGATTTTCAGGTTTATTTTTTAATAAATCTACCCAACCCATAAGCGAAGAAATTGGGGTTCCCAATTGATGAGCAGTTTCTTTAGCCATACCAACATAAATTAAATTTTTCTCACTAATATTTAAAAATCTATAACTCATAATTATTAATGCTAATAATATTATAGCAAAAAGTAATTCTATATAGGGTATCCATTTTATAATATTAATTAAATTGGTATCTCCATAGTGAATTTGTATCAATGGGATATTATCATATTCAATAATAGTCAATGGATCAAAATTTTGGTCCATAGTAGTAATGGTATTTTCAACAAACTGATTATACTCTAATGTATTTTTAGAATAGTTAATATCAATATTAAGATGTTCATATGAAAAACTTCCATCACTTAATTGTGTCTTAATAATAACTGGAATATCTAATTCTTTAATTAAAGGCAATAAAACTTCAAGTAAATAATCTGAATTATCATCAGAGCTAACAACTTTTTCATGATAAATATTTAAAACAGTTTTTATCTGTTGATTTAACTCATACCTAAATTGATTTATAATTTTTGTATTGATATAAAAAAATAAAGTTGCAAGACCTATTACAAATAAAAATAATAAAACTCGAGGATTAATAAATATTTTATAATTAAACATTTTTTCTCCTATACCAATTATATAAAAGAAGTATGATAATTATTAAATATGAGATTCTAGAAATAAATAAGCTAATTCTTAAATCGAATGGTTTATAATACATAGTATAATTTCTTTTACCTGCTGGCAAAATCAATCCTCTAAATAATCCATTAATCTTAATAATATTTATATCTTCATCATCTATGAACCAACCGGGATAAAATATTTCACTAAAACATACTAATTGAGGTTTATTAAAATCGGTTTTAAAAATGATTTCATCAGTACTCCAACTGATTAAATCAATTGATGAGTTGGTATTTTTATCTATATTTTTTAATTGATTTATCTGATTAGAAGTTAAATTATTTTCATTAATATAAGATAAATTGACAGGGTCAAATGCAGGATCAGTTATTTTATCAATTATAATATCATTATTACTGGTTAATTCAATATTATCTATAATAAAAATTCTTTCAAGAGGATTTTGATTTTCATAAATATATGTATCTATATAATCTTGATTTTGAATATTATTAGCGAAATATTGAAAAGGCTCATTAATTAAATTAAAATTAGGGATTAACCCTTTTTGAGTATGTAATATATATTTAATATTTAAAGCCTGTAATAGCCCATATGGATATGCACCACCCTTTTGATTAATCAGACCTAACATTTTATTATATGAATTTAATTTTGCAGGATGATAACCATTTACTGATTCCAAATTAAACGCAGACCACCTATTCATATTATCTAGGTTAGTCAAATCTAATAATCTAAATTTTGTTTTATCTCTAGATAAATAATCTACAACTTCATCAGATTTTAAATAGTTCTTTAATTCTATATTTTTTTTGATAATATTATTATTCGGAAGATGATTTTTAGAATTAATAATTTCTAAATCAACTCTTACGTAATCAAAAATTAATAAAAAACCAATAATAAATATATAATGCCAGTCTTTAATTCTTATATATTGCCTACTATATAATATTGTTAGTACAAAAATTAATAATAATATAAAAATTATAAAGTAATTATCTCTTTTAAACTGCTTTATTAGTTTCTTTTCTGATTCATTGATACTAGTTAATATTAATATTAATTCTTCTTTTGTTTGATTTGTTTCCTGGAAGATTAATTGAGAATTTAATAACTTGAATTCTGAATCAGTCCAAACTTCAAAAAGATTCTTATCAATTTCATTATATTTAGAATCTTGATTTAAGTCACTATTTCCAATCATGTATAAATATTGATCTTTAATACTTGTAAATATCTGATCTTTTTTTTCTTTTTTAATTCCATATCTATCAGGCTGATATAGATCTGGGTTAGCTAAACTATTTAAAAATATTAAAATTGTGGATATTACTAAGCCATATATAATTCGTTTATTATAAATTTTATTTTTAATTAATTGGACAAATTTTGATAGACCACAAGCAGCTAAAACATAAATGCAAAATTGCATAACAATTAATATAAAGATAGGAACTCTAAATTTACTAAAGTAAGGTAAATAACTATAAAAAATATTATAGAAAAACATGAAATTTTTGCCTAATGATAATAAAAATGAAAAAATAATTAACACTAAAAAGAATACTTTATTTTCTTTTTTAATATCAGATTTAATTAAACCTAAAATAGCTAAGAATAAAATAATAATTCCTATATAGTTAGGAAAATCTGTCATAGGTAAAAAACCCCAATAATCTTTGCCTCCAAAACCATAAGCATAGGGTAAAATAAAAGTTAAAGATTCTTTAAAGTTCAATGACCATTGAGTTGCTTGTTCAATACCAAACCCTCCACCTTCAGCTCCCCTAGTAGAAAATTTGGAATAATTCAATATTGGAAAATAAATTTTTAATGAAGTTAAAAAACCTAAAAATAATGATAGTAAAATTATACTATTATTATAAAAATATTTTTTTATTTCTTTATTTTCTCGATAATAAAAAATACTATTAATCAATAAATAAAATCCTATCATAATCCAAGTATAATATACAATTTGAACATGCCCCCTAAGCAATTGAAAACCAATCAATAAAGCAAAAAATGAAAAATTAATTATATTTTTTTTTGAATGTAATTTAAATAAAAAAAGCATAATCCATGGTATATATGAGGCAGTCATTATTTGGCTACCATGACCATGAACTAAATAAGCAATCATATATGGAGAAATCGTAAATAAAATTGAAAAAATTAAAGCTATTATTTTAGATTGTTTTAAATACCTAAGAAATTTATACATACCTATAGATGCAAATAAATAATGAAAGATAAAGTTCCAAAACCAAGGCATCCCCAAATCATATAAATAATTAATAAATAAATGTGGAAAATAATATTCATTAGTATTTAATAGAGAATGTACTGTAGGCATTCCAGAAAAAATAAATGGAAACCAATATGGGAATAAACCTGTTTGATTTTTTATATTATATATAGATTGTTTAACTGCTTGAGGTGCAAGAGAATCACCACTCATAAAAACAAATTCTCCAAACATAAATTTATTAAATAAAATAAATAGAATAAATAAAGTAGCTATTAAAACAAAAATATTTTCATATATATTTTTCATAATTTTATAATCTTTCTTATTAAAAGAATTGGTATTAATAAAATATTTATAATAATAGATATAATAAAAAATAAAATATTATTAGACTTATAAATAAATTTTATTTGTGACATTATCATGCGATATTTTTTATTAATACTATGATTACCAATTGTATATGATACTTCATGATATATTGGTTCTCCTTCTACAACATAACATTTTATATTATTATTTGAAGCCCTATAGCATAAATCAACATCCTCATAATACATATTATATGAATCATCAAAACCTTTCAGTTCATCTATATTCTGTTTACTAATAAACATACAACAACCACTTATATAATTAGTTTGATTTGCTTTATAAAGGACATTATCTTCAACTTCATTAATACCTATATGACTAGCTATACCTAAAAATTTATTATATAAACCACCGGCAAACCATAGTTTTGAAGTATTAGAATAATAAATTTTAGGTCCATAAATATTATTATATCCATAACGGTTAGCATTATTAAGTAAATTTTTCAATAGATTCTCATTAATTATAGCATCATTATTAAGAATCAAATAATATTCAAATGTTTTCTTCTCAAGCTTAGAAAATCCATAATTATATCCTTTAGAATAACCTAAATTCTCATCTATTTTATGAATTTTAATATTATTAAATGATTCCTTAATAATATTTACTGAATTATCTGTTGAACCATTGTCAATAACATCTACTGAATAATTAGCGTAATCAACACCCATGGCAGATTCAAGGCATTTATGTATTATATTTTGCCCATTATAATTTAATATTAAAATTTTAATATGCGGATTATCCATCATTTAATAAATCTTAAAACTTGTTTTGCATAATTATCTGTTGATAGCTTATCCTTCATAATATGAATTTCATTAAAATTTATACTACTATGATTATTAATAATATTTTCTAATATAGATGTTAACTTAGTATAATTTCCATTTTCAAAAATAAATCCCGTATGATTATTAACTATTTCGACTAAACCGTTTACATTGCTAACTATAACGGGCTTACCATAATGATAAGACATTGGAATAATACCGCTTTGAGAGCCACTACGATATGGTAAAATAATATAATCCGCTGCAGAAAAATATAATTTCACAGAATTATCAGGTATATACTCATTATACCATATAATATTATCCTTTAAACCAGAATGAATATTTTTTTTATATTTATTAAGATTAATATAACTCTCTCCTGCTATTAAAAGATTAAATTGATCTAACATGCTTTTATCTATATTGTTAATAGCATTTAATAAAATATCTAATCCCTTATATTCTCTAATTAATCCAAAAAATAGAAAATTTATTTTATTTTTATCTAAACCTAATCTATCTTTTGCTATTCCAATATCTAATGGAGGGTCTAAATCATCTAAAATAGGCAAAAATAAATTTTCACAATTAACATTATTTACTAAACTAACAATCTCATTTTTAACATATGCTGACATAGTTATTACTCCATCTAATAATCCAATAAATTTCTTAATTAAATATTTTTGTAAAAAAAAGTTTTCATGCGACATTGCATTATCACATATAGAATAAATTTTTATATTGTATTTTTTCTTCTTCAAATATCTAATTATATAAATATAACATGGAATAAAAAATGGATTCCAATATCTGAAAATTAACCGGTCTATTTTCTTTTCAATAATTTTTTTTGCTGTTTTCCTCCAACTAATTGGGTTTAAGCTATCAATAATTCTAATCATATTACTATCATATGAATTAAAATTATCTAAATATTGATTTTTACCAGGAAATAATATATTTGGATATTGCCTTTTGAAATTAAAAATAGTGACATCTGATGATTTTACCAATGCTCTGTATAAATTATCAGAATGTTTTGATATTCCTCCTCTATAAGGAGGAAAAGGTGTAATAATACCAATTTTCATAATTAATCAAAATTATGAAAATCAACATTATCATATGTATAATCTTTTTTTCTATTAAGATATACCATCAGCTCCCCTATTAACCCTGTTGAAAATAATTGTATACCAACTATTATAAGCAATATTCCAAGAAAAAAGAGTGGATTCTTATATGGATTAATCCATACAGCATTAAAAAACCAATCATATGTTAATTTAGCATTAATACAAAATCCTAATGACAACATAATAAAACCAATAAAACCAAATAGATGAAGTGGATTATTGAAATATTTATTAATGAAAAGCACTGTTATCAAATCAAAAAAACCATGGAAAATTCTTGATTTACCATATTTTGAAACACCAAATTTTCTTGGCCTATGATTAACAACAATTTCATCGACTATAAAACCTTTTTTACTTACTAAAACAGGAATAAATCTATGTAATCCTCCATATATATTGATTGACTTAATAACATGCTTTTTATAAGCTTTTAATCCACAATTAAAATCATGTATTCGAAGACCTGTTAATAACCTTAATGTGAAATTGAATATTTTAGACTGTATTTTCTTAGATAATGAATCTTTTCTATCTTTTTTCCATCCAGTCACCATATCTGATCCTGAATGAATTTTATCAATTAGATTTTTAATTTCACTTGGATCATCCTGTAAATCACCATCAATAGTAATTATAATATCACCTGATGCTTTTCGAAATCCTAGACTTAAAGCTTCAGACTTCCCTCCATTAATAAAAAAGTTAATTAATTTTACATTATTATCTTTTTGAAGGATATGACTTATTTCATTAGAAGAATTATCAGAACTACCATCATTTATAAAAATAATTTCATAAATAGAATTAGTAGGCAATTCACTTAATAATTCATTATACAACTCACTGATTGAATCCTCTTCATTAAAAATTGGGATAAGAATTGATATATCTATTTGCTTCATATTTAGAAATTAAGAATATTAATTAACAAATTATTATAATTAAGAATATTAATACAAGAACTCATTATTATTTTATATTATTATAAAATAATATTTTAAATAATAAGTAAATTAGTTTATTTAGATGTTATTTCTTTTAGATATGCTTCAACTGATTTCCCATCGGGTATCGAAACCATTTCTTCAGAAAATCTAATAGATTGACTAGTTTTAGAAAATTGAGAACGAATCAATTTAATTTGATTTTTTTTACCACCTGATTTATTCAGTTTACTTTCAAATGTTTGCTTTTTAGCCATGATATACCTTTACCTTCTATTATATGAAGGCAAAATTTAATGATTTTTATGACATATAAAATATATTATTTTATTTATCAATATCTTCTTCTTCTTCTAATGAATCAAGATGAGCTACAGAATCTGTAGTATATTCAGAACTTTTACTCATCATAATTTGAGAATTACTATTATCATTAGAATCCCAGAAAAAATTAATTACAAATAAACAAACCAAACTAGCAGCCCCTAGAGATAAATGAGGCAAATAGTCAAAATTAATTAATTTATTAAAAAACGAACTAAAACTATTACTGGATGATTTTAATTCATAATTATCAATTTTTTCATTTAGGTTAATCATAAAACTACTTGAAGCTTTCATCTCAGGCATTTGACTTAATGAATTTAAAACTTTTTTCATTTCATTATAATCAGCCTTTAAATCAGAATTATTATATAATTCTAATTCAAAATCAGCTTTCTCTTTAGCAGTCAATTTATTCTCTATATAAGATATTATTTTATCTTCGTAATTATTACAATCCATCAATATAATACTACTCCTTTTTGTTTCAACAAATCTTTCAATTTAAATCTTCCTCTATTAATCCGCGATTTAACTGTACCTAGAGGAATTTTTAATATCTTACTTATCTCATCATAAGAAAGTTCCTGAATATCTCTTAAAATAATTATATTTTTAAATTCATTATCAAGTTCATTAAGACATTTCTGAAGAATTTCACCAGAAACTAACGTATCTTCCTCATCTTCAAAAGACTCTACATCAGATTGATGCAAAACAAATTCCCTATCATCAGTTGATAAATCTGATATTGTATATGTTTTTCTTCGTTTAATTTTTCTTAATTCTGTTTTAGCTAGATTAGAAGCAATTGTATATATCCATGTTGAAAATTTTGCGATTTCTTTATATGAATCCTTATTGATATAAACTTTTAATAAAGTATCTTGAGCCAAATCCTCTGCAGATACAATATCATATGTAAATCTATAAAGAAAATTAGTCAATTTATCTTTATATCTATTAACAATATGATTATAAGCATCTCTATCTCCATTTTGAAATGCCAATATCAATTCTTCATCTGTAAGTAATGTTTTATCCATAATAACCTTGACATATTTTAATAATAAAAACAGATATTAAATTATTTTGATTTAAGCTAGAGCTCTTAATTAATAAATCCATTTCTTTAAGATCTACAAGAATATTCATGATTTCTTGTTCTGTATAATTATTTGAATATTTATTCATATTATTGCTAATTATCTTATTAATACTATATAAATCTTTTAAACCATTTTTAAATAATAACATATTATTAAAAAAATTATACAATATAATAACCAATGGGATTACTTGATATCCTATATATTGCAAATACTCAATTTTTTTAATAGAGTAGATATTATCCTTTTTACCAATAGAATCAATTAATTGCCAAGGCCTTATATTCTTATGATTACTCGATATATGTTGTTTTTCATCATATGCAATTTGACTACACCCATTGATCAAATATAATTTTTCGATTTCATTTAATATAGTTATAATTTCATCATTATTTGCATTAATAATATCATCAAGTATAATGTTATCAATAGATATATTATTAGAATTCACATAGTATTTAACCCATTCTTTAAGTTTATTAGAAAATGGAGTTCTTACATCAACTTTTTTAGATTTACTAGATAGAGAATTTAAAAATTGATTTTTTGAATAAAAATCATCAGAGATAATAATAATAATATTATCATCATTAGGATTTTTTAAATATTTCAATATTTCGTCCTTATTTGCTTTAGAAATTTTTAAAACATTTCTAACTATGAGTATACTTTTATTACTAAATAAAGATGCAGAAGATATTTCTTCAAAAAAACTATTAATATCAGATTCTTCTTCAAAATTCAAGTAATAAGTATCATAAGTATTATTAAAATATTTTTTTAAATTTTTAATAAAAAAACTTTGCAAAAAATAATCATCACCCGATAGAAAATAAATACTATTTTTATTTTTATTAAATTCTCTTATTGCCTTACCAACACTATAAACCATAATAACAACCTAACATAATTGAAATAAATAAACAATATATAGAAAAATACCATAAACGTTGATTTTCTATCATTTTAACCAATAAACCGATAACAAAATATCCTGTCATAAAAGATGATAAAAAACCTACAGTAAGTAACAAAAAATTGCTATTAAGTAAATGTGAATTATCAAAAAGTGAACCTATAAATGAAAAAGATAGGATTGGTATTGCTAACATAAATGAAAAATTAGTCGCTAATTTTTTATTTATACCAAGGAATATAGCTATAGCTATAGTCATACCCGATCTAGAAATACCAGGTATAATCGCAAAGCATTGAGCAATACCTATTAACAATGCAAATTTATATGATATAGTCATAGAAGGAATCTCTTTTTTATATTTATTTTTTGTTAAAAATAATATAACTGCTAAAAAGAAATATGATAATGATAAATAACTAATATTTTGTACATCAAAAAAATAATCATCTATTTTATCCTTAAACAATAATCCTATAATAGCTGCAGGGATTGTTCCAAAAAGGATATTTAAAAAAAAATTTGAATCTCCTTTAATATTTTTTTTAATATTATCTATTAAATCATTCTTCCAATAAAATAATATTGATAATAAAGTACCTCCATGTAAAAATATCTCGAAGAAAGAGCCTGAATCTGATATTTTAATATCAAATAACCATCTACCAATTAATAAATGTCCTGAACTACTTATAGGCAAAAATTCAGTAATACCTTGTATAATACCTAATAATATGGATTCTATATAACTCATTTTAACCTATAATTGAATACATTCTACCCGCTGTATCTTTATCTCTTCTATAACTACAAAATTTTTTATTTTCATATGTACATATATCTGATATAAAAATATTAGAATTTTGAACACCTACATTTAATAAATCGCTCTTTATCTTCAAATCTAAACAAAGAAATAATTTATTATTATCACATATTATAAACTTATCATCAAAAAATTGAGCAACATCATTTTTTATTTCATAACAACATGATTTTATAAATGGTCCTAAATAAACTTGCACATCATTAAGATTAGAACCATAATCAGAAAATATTGATATTGCTGATAGTATAATACCTTGTGATGTTCCTTTCCAACCTGAATGAACCAAACCGATCATCTCCTTTCTATTATCAATTATAAAAATAGGTACACAATCTGCTGTTTGAATAGTTAAATAAATATTATTTTTTATATTTGTGATAAGACCATCTGTATCTTTATAAATACCTGGTTTATCTATATATTGAACATGATTAGAATGGGTTTGAATACACGAAGCAGTATTTTCTGCTTCAAATTTCACTTTAGATACTACCATAGTAAGGTTATTAGCACCTAAATTAAATGTATCTTTTAAATTAAATATTATATTATTAGTCAAAGGATATTTTATCCTTTACTTCAACATCCCCATCCTCTATCATTCGTCTCCATTGATTTCGTGATTCTAATGCTCTAATAACTGTAATACTTGTTAAAATCAATAACATCAAAATGACAGAATAAACCATAATCTTACTTTCTGTATTAATAAATAAAATTGATATTATAGTTAAAAACCATAATAATCTAAAGAGCATTGTAAATTTTGTCATCTTAATTTTCACTATCTTCTAGTCTAATTCCTTCCAACCTGGTAACCAAATATCTTTATTTTTAATATCATCCATTTCAATATTAAATGAAATTTTTTTATCACAAACAGAAAATAGTTCTAACTGTTTTTTCTTTTTAAGGACATTGCGAACTTGGTAATGCCTCCAACCTTGAACCTTTTTAACCGATGTCCATTTAGAGTTAAGATATTTATTGATCATATATCTAAAATTAAATATAAAATTCCCTTTTTTATAATGAAAATAAACTGCTTAATTATCCAAAATAATATTAATTAAAATTATAATATCTGATATATTAACTAAACTATCAAAATCAATATTCTTCAGTCTTTTGTACACTTCCATCTTTATTATAATAAATCCATACACCTTCTTTGATATAGATAGCCTTACTTGTTATACCAGAATATTTTCCTGTTTTTTCCATCTGACCATCACTATACCAATATGTCCAAACACCTTCAGGTACTAGATAATTAGAATATTCATAATCTACATAACATCGTCTATCTCCATTAAAAATACCCTGCCTTTTTTTATTCCCATTTTCATAATATTCTAAAAATAAAAAATGATCAGAGTTTTTAGTCCAAACCCCATCAATAGTATAATCTCGAACATCTTCTATATTTCCTGATTCATAATAATAAATCGCTTTGACTCTCCAACCATTATCATAATCAATTTCTGAACTAATAGAACCATCTTCATTGTAAAAAAACCTTTTATTTTCGAATTCTCCATTTTCATAATAACTATCTTGCTTCACTTGGCCATTTTCATAATAAAAAATTCTTTTACCTTCTAATTCTCCATTTTCATAATAACTTTCCTCTTCAACTTGTCCATCTTCATAATAAAGAATATTTTTACCATCAATTTTTCCATCTTTATAATATACTATTTCTTTTAATTGTCCATTTCTATGATACTCTTCTACAGATGTTTTTTCTAATACCTCTCCCGTTTGCTTATAATATCTTATTTTATAAACATCATCAGTAATTTTGTCATTACTTTTATAATGATGTATACTATATAAATTTTTAGACAATAATTTATCATCTATTATTTCTTTTAATTCGTTTTGATCAATTTTATCTTCATTACAAGACAGTAATAAAAAAGAAATGAATGATATTATGATTTTTTTTTGCATAAAAATTTTCCTTTTATTTTAATTATTTAATCTACTATGACAATTTAACTTATATGAATACTCTTATTTACTGATTTCATTAAAGTTTTTTTCTAATATAATTATTGCATCTTTAAAACCTGATTTTGCAGATTTTTGAAACCAACTTTTTGCAATATCTAAATCTTGCATAAGTTCTCCATTATTTTTCAAAAGTCCTCTAGCATATATCCATCCCATATTATATTGTGCCATTGCATTTCCATTATTAGCTGCTATTTCCATTTCATTTAAAATTTTTCTTCTATTTTCAATTTCAGCACTTTCATCATCATATAATAAACCTAAGTTAGCATATGCATTAGTATTGCCATTATATCCAGATTTCTCATACCAATAGATAATTTCTACCAAAGTTTCAATAGAAGCTTTTAACCATCCTTTACTCATATTCCATGCAATATCATATTGTGCTTGAGGATGATTATTACTTGCTGCTTTATAACGCCATTTTTCACCTTCTAGTGGCTGGTTTAAAGCATTTGGATCTAAATAAAAGATTGATATCCAATATTGTGCTTCTGGATTATCTTGAGTAGCCAAAGGCATAATCATAGCTTTGGCTTCTTCAAACTTACCTTGTCTAGCTAATTCAAGTGCACTATCAATTTCATCAGCGTTTACTAAAGATAATATTAGTAATAAAATAATATATATTTTCATTATTATCCTTTCTTCAATACATACTTATAGATGGTTTTGAAGGTTAAAGATTTTAAGGATTATCTAATACTTCACCAATCATCAATATAATATCTTGAA
>CETH01184521.1_pt1 | contig 37552 bp, 37 predicted proteins | sample 361461 | NCBI WGS metagenome assembly CETH01 (sample SAMEA2622695, study PRJEB7988) | marine metagenome | isolation source: saline water (ENVO:00002010), including
AACGAAACTTCTACTTCAGAGACAGAAGAAAAACCAGAAGCAGAGATTAACTTAAACGAAACTTCTACTTCAGAGACACAAGAAAAAACAGATTAAAGAATTATAATTAATTATTTTTTGATTGATGTTTGATTAAATAAAGAATTTCTAGATCTTGTTTAGACTCAGCAATTTTTCTTCTGAGAAAGATAAGATCTTTTGCTGGAATTGTAGATTCAGATAAAATTAATTCACTTTCTCTAATTGCATGTAATAAATTTTTTATTTTTAGTTCTCTTATTGATGAATTATTTTTGCACTGATCAAAAGTAAATTTATCTATCATAAAGAAAACATACAAGTGAATAATTTCATTAGATTATACCTAATGATCCTGCACTAAATCCGATTATACAAAAGAAAACAAATTCTAATAAATCTCTATTGCCAGGCGTTATGGAATTCAATACAAATGAAAGTTGAGTCATTTTACCTTGTGCTCCTCAGGTTAATTAAGTTTTAAAAAAGATAGCTAAATTTTTCCTTAAGTGAGAGTAATTATCATATTTTCTTTTTTTCTAAAGAATTCTAAAGTTTATGAATTCCTAGATTTTGAAAATAATTGAATTCAATATCCTATTTAGTTTTTACTTGCTTCTGTTGTGATGCATTAATTTTTTATTTTTAGAAATTTGAAAACCAACTTGTTTATAAAAGGTTTCTTGATTTGAAGTCATTAAATAAACTTTTTCAACATTTTTTAAATAATTTGAAGCCAAGAGAGATTCTATTAGTTTTCTACCCAGTCCCAGTCGTTGTTGATTGGATGCTATTACAACATCCCATAAAACTGCTCTATACACTCTGTCGCTAGTTGCTCGCCCAAATCCCACTAATTCTCTATGATTCCACATGCTTATTATTACATCACTTCCAGCAAGAGCTTTTTTGAGATCTTTCGTTGATCTCATTTTTGCCCATTCCGTATGATTATTTAACAAAATCTGAAGCTTTATTAGACTTTGATTTGGTAGAAATCTAGGACCAAGTCCAAGCAACCGCATTCCAGGTGCCCCTCTCCAATGATGTATTATTTTTAATTTTGTCATTCTTGGGAGTTCTCCAATTAGTATTCACTTGGATAATTTATATCTCAAAAGAACTTCTTTTTTGATGAATCATCTTGAAATAAACTTGAGATAATTAAAAATACATTTTAAGTTCTTATGCTAAAGGGTTTACCTTGATGGCTGTTAAATGACATAGTTAGGATTAGGAGATTGATTGAACATTATTGGAATTATGCTCAAGTTTTTATTAGGTGATCCAAATAGTAGGAAATTAAAGCAATATGAACCTATTGTTTTAGAAATTAATTCTCTTGAAGAAGAAATCTCAAAATTATCCGATGATCAATTAAGAGAGAAAACATCTCAGTTAAGAGATCAAGTAATAAAGGTAAGGGATTATGAAGATCAAAGGAATCTTATCGATGATTTATTGCCCTTAGCTTTTGCCATTGTTCGCGAAGCAAGTAAAAGAGTGCTGGGTATGAGACATTTTGATGTTCAATTAATTGGCGGAATGGTTTTGCATGAAGGTCAAATAGCTGAAATGAAAACGGGTGAAGGGAAAACTTTAGTAGCAACATTGCCATGTTATTTAAATGCTCTTTCAGGTAGAGGAGTTCATGTGGTTACTGTCAACGATTATTTGGCTAGAAGAGATGCTGAATGGATGGGACAAGTTCATAGATTTTTAGGATTAACTGTTGGATTAATTCAGCAAGACATGAGCCCAATAGAAAGAAGTAAGAATTATGGATGTGATATTACTTATGCTACTAATTCGGAATTAGGGTTTGATTATTTACGAGATAATATGTCAACTGAGATTGATGAAGTTGTGCAAAGAGATTTTAATTATTGTGTAATTGATGAAGTCGATTCAATTTTAATTGATGAAGCTAGAACGCCACTTATAATTTCTGGACAAATAGAGCGACCCCAAGAAAAATATCAAAAAGCTTCTGAATTATCTGAATTACTAATTCGAGCGGCAGAGATGAGTAAAGATGGAATAGATCCTGAGGGTGATTATGAAGTTGATGAAAAGCAAAGAAGTTGCATACTTACAGATCAAGGATTTGCAAAATCAGAACAATTTCTGAGAGTCGATGATCTTTATGATCCTCAGGATCCTTGGGCTCATTACATAACTAATGCATTAAAAGCAAAAGAATTATTTATCAAAGATGTCAACTATATAGTGAGAGATGGGGAAGCTGTAATAGTTGATGAATTTACAGGAAGAGTTATGCCAGGTAGACGCTGGAGTGATGGACAGCATCAAGCTATTGAAGCTAAAGAAGAACTGAAAATTCAGCCTGAGACGCAAACTTTGGCGTCAATAACCTATCAGAATTTCTTTCTCTTGTATCCAAGACTAGCTGGGATGACAGGTACTGCTAAAACAGAAGAAGTTGAATTTGAAAAAACTTATAAACTTGAAGCGGCTGTTATTCCAACTAATAGAATAAGAAGGAGAAATGATTGGTCAGATCAGGTCTTTAAAACTGAGATTGCCAAATGGAGAGCAGTTGCGGCAGAAGCTACAAAAATACACAAGGAAGGAAGACCAGTACTTGTAGGTACAACAAGTGTAGAAAAAAGTGAATTATTAAGTACCCTGCTATCTGAACAAGAAGTACCACATAATTTGCTCAATGCAAAACCTGAAAATGTTGAACGAGAGGCAGAAATAGTTGCTCAAGCTGGAAGGTCAGGAGCAGTTACAATTGCTACGAATATGGCTGGTAGAGGAACAGATATTATTCTTGGAGGGAATAGTGATTATATGGCTAGATTGAAATTGAAAGAAGTTTTATTACCCTCACTAGTTAAGCCAGTTAATGAACATAAACCTCCAATACCTCTTCAAAGATCTCAATCAAAGAAAAGTGGTTTTGGGGATCTCAAGAATACTAAAGATAATAATTTTTTAGTTAATGATAATAACTCATTCCAGGGCATTTTCCCTTGTCAACTTGATGAAAATGTTCAGAAAGTATTAACAGATTTAGAAGGAAATCTTTTAAAAAGCTGGGGTGAGAGGCAATTAACAATTATCGAACTGGAAGATAAAATATCAACCGCGGCAGAAAAAGCCCCTACTGATGATAAGCAAATTCAATTATTAAGAAAAGCTATCACATTAGTTAAGAGTGAATATGATTTGGTTTTAAAAGATGAAGAGGTAAGAGTTAGAGATGCAGGAGGATTACATGTTATAGGTACTGAAAGGCATGAATCAAGAAGAGTAGATAATCAATTACGAGGGCGAGCAGGAAGACAAGGGGATTTAGGTAGTACAAGATTCTTTTTATCTTTAGAAGATAATCTATTGAGGATATTTGGAGGGGATAGAGTCGCAGGATTAATGAATGCTTTTAGAGTAGATGAGGATATGCCTATAGAATCTGGAATGCTAACGAGATCTTTAGAAAGTGCGCAAAAAAAAGTTGAAACATATTATTACGACATTAGAAAACAAGTTTTTGAATATGATGAGGTTATGAATAATCAAAGAAAGGCTGTTTATACAGAAAGAAGAAGAGTATTAAAAGGAATTGATTTAAAGAAACAAGTTATTGGATATGGAGAAAAAACTATGGAAGAAGTAGTAGAAGCATATGTTAACCCAGATTTACCTCCAGAAGAATGGGATCTAACAAGTTTAGTTTCTAAGGTTAAACAATTTATTTATTTATTAGAAGATTTAACCCCAGAACAAGTCCAATCCTTATCAATAGTTGAATTGAAATTATTTCTTCAAGAACAGTTAAGGAATGCATATGATTTGAAAGAGTCTCAGATAGAAGCTATTAAAGAAGGTTTAATGCGAGAAGCCGAAAGATTTTTTATTTTGCAGCAAATAGATAATCTGTGGAGGGAACATTTGCAATCAATGGATGCTCTCAGAGAATCTGTAGGGTTACGTGGCTATGGACAAAAAGATCCTTTAATTGAATATAAGAATGAAGGTTATGATATGTTCTTAGAAATGATGACCAATATGAGAAGGAATGTTATTTATTCGATGTTTATGTTCCAGCCTCAAATTGAAGAAAATAATAATTCTGGAAAAGAAGATTGATTTATTATTAATTCTCTCCTAGGAATTCTATAATTTCTTTATCTTTTAAATTCTGTGATTTACCTAAGGTTTTAATATTAGTTAATTCATCTGTCAGCATGTTTTCATAAGATTCTTGTAATCTATTCATATCATTTTCTAGTTTATCTATTCTATCCATTAAATTTCTAATGACATTTGCTTCCGTGTCCGGCAAGGCTGAATGTGCTAATGGATTGATTTTGACACCACTTTGGTGGACCACCCTACCTGGTATACCTACCACAGTACTATTTGCTTCCACACTTCTAACCACAACGGATCCCGCTCCAATCCTTGTGTTCTCTCCTACCACAATAGATCCAAGCACTTTTGCGCCTGCTCCAACTACAACATTTTCTAATAAAGTTGGATGGCGTTTGCCATGACTTTTACCTGTGCCCCCAAGTGTTACTCCTTGATATAAAAGACAGTTGTCCCCAATTTCTGCAGTCTCTCCAATAACGACTCCCATTCCATGATCAATAAATACGCCTCTACCAATTTTAGCTCCAGGATGAATTTCTATACCTGTTAACAACCTATTGACCTGACTGATCACTCTTGGGATTACAGGGACTTTAAGATTCCATAAAATATTAGTAGCTCTATGAATGGCTATAGCCTGAAATCCTGGATAACATAAAATAATTTCAATAATGCCTCTTGCAGCAGGATCTTTTTCTTTGATTATTGCAATGTCAGATTTGATGGTTTTAAGCATGTATTTCATAGATTATTCAGCTAGACCTATTTCTTTTCTAAGTTGATCAATTGTTGCATTACTAAGATAATTTGCTGAGCAGTGAACATGAGGCATTCTAAAAAGTTGAGATCTGTTTTGTCGAAGACTATTCTCGACTGCATTTAGGCTTGGACCATCGCATAAAACGTGATTGGCTGCCCTTAAAAGAGCTAATAGCCTTGTGTTGACTTCTGGGCTGGCTGTCATTAATAAAATATCATTTCCTCTAATACTATGAAGAATAACCTCAGCTGCTCTTAATAATCCTGGGCTAATACTTACAATCCCTACGCAGCTCCCAGGCTTTAATTCTTTTAGTAGTTCTAATTCTTTTTGAAAATCACTAAGATCTACCGCTATAGCTCTTACACCATATTCTTTAGCTAATTTTTCAACTGGTTGTAAGAAATATCGACTAGTTACAATAGTGCCTTTTGTAGACATTTTTAAGATATCTTCTAATTTTTCCATTGGTACTACTTCTACTGGAACATTGATTTTTGGAGACAAATCTTCAGCGATTAGCATGGATGCGCCAATATCTTCTCTAGGAGTACTTACTAAAACTCGTGCACCACATTTTATTCTCCAATCAATTTCATTAGTCAATATTTCTCTAGTTTGCTGAAGAGTACATCCTAAATTTAGTAATTCATCTATTGATTTTTTTGCTTCTTGTTCAGGATCTTTTTTTATTTTATTTTTTATCTTAAACGAAGTTTTAAATTCTCTTTTTTTAAGTTGATCTCTTACATAAATTCCTGATCCTGCAATTGCTTCCACCACCCCATCTGATTCAAGCTGTCGATATACTTTGCTGATTGTATTTCTATGAAGACCAGTTTGCATAGCTAATTGCCTAGTACTAGGCAATCTATGTCCAGGGGGATAATGTCTTGCAGCTATTGCAAAACAGATTTGATTATAAAGCTGACTAGAAGCAGGGATGTCGCTTTCTTGTTGGATATGAAATCTCACTCTAAAGAAAGAAATTAGTCATTATTAAATAACATAAGCTTGTCGTGACAATTTTTGGGCTGTCCCAGATCTTTGTGACAATTTTTAATAAGATAAATTATGAATTATTATTATTATCTTTTTTGATAAGAGGCGTCTTTCTGGGGGTGAGGAACATGATCATATTGCGACCTTCCCTTTTTGGCGCTTGCTGAACTTCACACTCTTCTTCTAGGTCATTTGCCATTCTTTGGAGTAATGATTCAGCTAAATTAGAGTGTTGAATTTCTCTACCTCTAAAAATTACTGTGCATTTCACTTTATCGCCTGCTTTTAAAAAGCGTGTAGCTTGTCCTATCCTGACTCTATAGTCGTGCTGATCAATTTTATATCTCATTTTGACTTCTTTCACTTCTGTTTGATGAGATTTTTTTCTTGCTTCTTTTGCCTTTTTTTCCTGTTCAAATTTATATTTACCATAATCCATTATCCTGCATACAGGAGGATCTGCTTTTTCACTAACTAGTACAAGATCTAGCTCTCTTTTGACTGCAATTTCAATTGCTTCAACTCTGTCAAGGATTCCCAGTTGTTGCCCATCGGCATCAACAACTCTGAGTTTTGGATATTTTATGCGATCGTTAATATTTGGTAGCTCCCTTACCGGAGCACGACGATCAAAACGGGGACGTGGTGGCATTCAGTTTTTATAAGTGATTAGAAAGTTCTGAGCTAGACATTAGAATAAATCTTAATCTAGCTTAGAGCATTCTTTATTAAGGATAGAGCCTCTTCTTCCAGATCTGTACTTTTCAGCCATATAGGTTTATGTTTATTGCGAAACCAAGTTCTTTGCCTTTTAGCAAACTGAATAGTTTTTTGAGTTGTTTCAAGTATAGCGTCCTCTAATTTTAGTCTATTTTCAATCAAATCAACCGCTTGCTTGTATCCAATAGTTTTTAATAAACTCAGTCTTTGCCCATATTTTTGGATAATGTTTTCTGTCTCTTCAATTAATCCATTTTTAAAAATAAAATGTGTTCTGGTTAATATTCTTTCTTTTAAATTCTTACGATCTAATCCAATTTCTAATATCTCCCATTTAGGGGCTTCATTCTTATTGTAATAGCTAATAGGATTTCCAGTTGCGTAATAAATTTCTAAAGCCCTTATTGTTCTAATAACATCTGATTTGTTTATTCTCTCATAAGATATTGGATCACATATGTTTAATAGTTCATATCTTTCTTCAGGATTCAATTGTTGAAGTTGATCCCTTAATTTTTTTTGTGGGGCGACTGGTGGAGGAGTAAATCCATCAATAATTGATTTCACATATAATCCGCTTCCTCCTACAAGGAATGGAAGTGTGCCTTTATTTATTTCTTGATAAATACTTCTATATGCTATTAATTGAAATTCTTTAATTGATATTGGTTGATTAGGTTTGCAAATATCTAATAAAAAGTGTTTAACTTCATTTTGTTCAATTAAGGTTGGTTTAGCTGTTCCAATATTAAATTCCTGATACATCTGCCTTGAATCAATATTATGTATATTTATATTCAGTTTTTTTGCGATTTTGATACCTAATTCTGTTTTTCCTGCTGCAGTAGGACCAACTAATACTATTAAAAGTGGTTTTTTTGAAGTCATATTTTGGATCAAGGATTTTTATGTATTTTTAATCACAAACTTAGGATTTGGGATGGATTTATATGCTTAATTCATTTGACAGTGGTAAATTGAAATTTTAATGGGTGAATTCACTAATTACCCAACATTATTCTAATTTTAATGAGCGAAGATCCAAAGAAAAACAAAATCAGTAATGATTATGGGGCAGATCAAATCCAAGTCTTAGAAGGTCTAGAACCTGTAAGGAAAAGACCTGGGATGTATATTGGCTCAACTGGACCTAGAGGCTTGCATCACCTTGTCTATGAGGTTGTTGATAATTCTGTTGATGAGGCATTGGCAGGATATTGTGATGAAATCTTGATAAATTTGAAGGCAGATGGTTCTGCATTAATTTCAGATAATGGAAGAGGAATCCCGACAGATGTTCATTCGAGAACTGGTAAAAGCGCTTTGGAAACAGTTCTTACAGTTCTTCATGCTGGAGGTAAGTTTGGTAGTGGGGGGTATAAGGTTTCTGGCGGATTGCATGGAGTAGGTATCTCAGTAGTCAATGCCTTGAGCGAATGGGTTGAAGTTACTGTAATGAGAGATAAGAAAATATTTAGACAGAGATTTGAAAGAGGTATAGCTATTGGTAAGTTAAGGGCTGAATCACAAGTCAATAATTCCAATAAGACAGGTACCACAGTTAATTTTAAACCTGACACAGAAATATTTACTGTTGGAATAGAGTTTGATTATTCATTATTATCTTCAAGACTTAGAGAATTAGCATACCTTAATGGCGGGGTAAAGATTATTTTTAGAGATGAAAGAATAAAAAATAATCAAGGAGAGTTTAAAGAGGAAGTCTATTTATATGAAGGAGGAATAAAAGAATACGTACAATATATGAATTCAGAAAAGGATCCAATTCACCCAGAGATTATCTATGTTGATGCCTCAAAAGATAATGTGCAGGTGGAGGCTGCTTTGCAATGGTGCTCTGATGTTTATTCTGATAATATTCTTGGATTTGCAAATAATATCAGGACTGTTGATGGAGGAACTCATATAGAAGGGCTTAAAACTGTTTTGACTAGAACTTTTAATACTTTTTCAAAGAAAAGAGGTAAAAGAAAAGACACTGATAAGAATTTAGCTGGTGAAAATATTCGAGAAGGTCTGACAGTAGTCTTGTCAGTTAAAGTTCCAGATCCAGAATTTGAAGGACAAACTAAAACAAAATTAGGTAATACTGAAGTTAGAGGTATAGTTGATTCTCTGATAGGTGAATCTTTAACTAATTATCTTGAATTTAATCCTGGCATAGTAGATTTAATTTTAGAGAAAGCTATTCAAGCTTTTAATGCTGCTGAAGCAGCTAGAAGAGCTAGAGAACTAGTAAGAAGAAAGAGTGTTTTAGAAAGTTCTACTTTGCCAGGTAAGTTGGCTGACTGCAGCTCAAGGGATGCATCAGAATCTGAGATTTATATTGTTGAGGGAGATTCTGCTGGTGGATCTGCGAAGCAAGGAAGAGATCGAAATTTCCAGGCTATTTTACCTTTAAGAGGAAAGATCCTAAATATAGAGAAAACTGATGATAGTAAGATTTACAAGAATACAGAAATTCAATCTTTAATAACTGCTTTGGGACTAGGAATAAAAGGAGAAGAGTTTGAACCTAAATCCCTGAGATACCATAAGGTTGTTATTATGACGGATGCAGATGTTGATGGTGCTCATATTCGAACTTTACTGTTAACTTTTTTCTATAGATATCAAAGAGAGTTGGTTGAAAAGGGATATATATATATTGCTTGTCCTCCTTTATATAAAGTTGAAAGAGGAAAGAGCCATACCTATTGTTATAACGAAGGAGAATTAAAGAAAAAAATAGATAGTTTTGGTGAAAAAGCAAATTATAATATTCAGCGTTTTAAAGGTCTAGGTGAAATGATGCCTAGACAGCTTTGGGATACGACTATGAACCCTGAGACAAGATTAATGAAAAAGGTTGAGATTGAAGATGCTTTGGAGGCTGATAGGATTTTTACGATTTTAATGGGTGATAAAGTGGCACCCAGGAGACAATTTATCGAAACACATAGTGTTGAATTAGATTTTGCTTCATTAGATATTTAATGAATTATTTTATTCTTCATATTATTAGAAATATTCTTTTAGTATGCTTTGCCTTGGCAGCTCCAATTAGTCTTCCCGCAGGTGGAATTCAAAAAGATAGCAAATCAATTTTTTTTCTTGAGAATCCAAAAATTATTATATTGGAAAATAATTTAAAACTTTTTGCAGAACCATCGAACTCCTCTGAATATATTCAGACGTTAAAGCAAGGAACATCTTTTCATGTGTTGAGGAAATGGATTAATCATGATAATCAGACTTGGTTCCAGGTCTATTCAAATACACCTTCTTTTCTAGATAAACCTTTGTCGATAAGACGAGGATGGGTACGTTTTTAATAAGGATTACAGTTGTTATTTGTTATATTAGGCGGAACCCTAGGAGTACTTTTTAGACTAATTCTTATCCGTTTGTTTGACTTCAGACTCAGCATATTAATTGCTAATTCAATATCACTATTCTTATATGGAATATCATTTGATCTACTTTTAAATAATGCTTCATATAGAAATTTCTTTCTCTTAGGTTTCCTAGGCTGTTTAAGCTCATTTTCTAGTTTCATTGGAATTTTATTTGGTAGATTAATCGAGAAAAAATATAGTCAATTTATCAGTCACTATATGGTCTCATTGATATTAAGTATATTAATGTTTTTCTTTGGTAGATTTATATATTTTTTGTTATTTTAATCTATTAAATTATGCAATTATTTTTAGTATTGATTTTCTCGTTATTAGGATTGCTGATTAGGTCGATATGTACTAGTCATTTGCTAATTAATTTTGCTGGATGTATTTTGTTAGGTGTTTTATATGCCACTAAAATCAATAAGTCTATTGTCTATATATTATCAATAGGTTTGTGTTCTTCGTTGACCACATACAGTGCTTTTTTCATCGATAGTCTGAATTATCTGGTATCTGCTCAAATTATGAAGTTTATTTTTTATTTACTCTCTTATTGTCTGGTTTGTTTGTTTGGGATGATTCTAGGATATCGACTTTCATTGAAATTTCTTAATTGATTTTAAATTAGAAAAGTTTCAAAATAAGTTTTATTAGTGATTAATTCTTTGTTTCTTACTGTTTATAAGGAATTGAGCTTCTATACTATAGATTATTAATTTCATGTCATCTGCAACATGAAGGATAGTAAGGGAACAGTGAGGGAAGGATCTGCAAATTTTCCAGATAATACATCAAGAGAATCAGTATCTAATTCTCTTGAAGAGATGCTTTTGGCTGGAAATTATGGTGAAGTTAAAAATTTATTAGAGCATATTCAACCAGTTGACGCGGCAGAGGCAATAGGTAGTCTGCCTTTAATTCTTCAAGCTTTGGCTTTTAGGCTTTTAAAAAAAAATGAAGCAATAGAAGTTTACGAATATTTGGAACCAATAGTTCAACAAAGTCTTTTAGATAGGTTGCGATCTGGAGAAGTACTTGAATTAGTCGAGAAAATGTCTCCTGACGAGAGAGTAAGACTTTTTGATGAATTGCCTGCAAAAGTAGTTAGAAGGTTTTTATCTGCTCTTAGCCCTGGGGAAAGAAAGGTTACAGCTGAATTATTAGGATATGAACCTGAGACAGCAGGAAGATTGATGACCACAGAGTTTATAGATTTAAAAGAACTGCAAACTGTTGAACAAGCTCTTTCTTTAGTTAGAAGAAGGGCTCCTTATACAGAGACTATATACAGTCTTTATGTCACTGATAAAGAAAGGCATTTAACTGGAATTTTGTCATTGAGAGATTTAGTCACAGCTGAGCCAAGTTCATTAATTAATGAAGTTATGACTAAGGATGTAGTTAATGTGGCTACAAATTCCAATCAAGAGGATGTTGCTAGAGCAATTCAAAGATACGATTTTTTAGCTCTCCCGGTTGTTGATAGAGAGAATCGGTTAGTCGGAATTGTGACTGTTGACGATTTAATAGATGTTATTGAGCAAGAAGCTACAAGAGATATTTATGCAGCTGGTGCTGTTCAAGCGGGAGATGAGGATGACTATTTTCAGAGTGGGTTGTTTACTATTGCTAGGCGAAGAGTTGTATGGCTAATTGTTTTAGTCATAGCAAATGGTTTAACCACAAAAGTAATCGCAATGAATGATGAGGTATTAAGACAGGTTGTTTTACTTACGGCTTTTATTCCACTCCTTATCGGTACTGGTGGAAATGTTGGGGCACAAAGTTCCACTGTAGTTATTAGGGGACTTAGCACAGAAAGGATCCAAACTTTGGGACCTTTTAAGGCAGTTATTAGAGAGACGTTGGCTGGGGCTTTACTAGGACTTCTAATGTTGGTTGTAGTTATCCCCTTTGCATGGTGGCAAGGAGAGAGTCCCTTGGTTGGAGCTGCTGTAGGGATTAGTCTTATCTCTATTACTACTCTTGCTGCTACAGCAGGTTCTGCCCTCCCTTTAATGTTTGATCGCATGGGATTAGATCCTGCCTTAATGTCTGCTCCTTTCATCACTACCGCAACTGATATAGCAGGGGTTTTGATATATTTAAGAACAGCCGCTTGGCTGATAAATGCTACAAATTAGAAAAATATAAATAGGTATAAATTACTATTTCTTAAAGAAAAGGCTAATTTTTTTTGAGTTTACAATACTTAATGTTACTATTTTCAAAATAAAACACGTTTTTTCATGAATAGCGCTAAGAGCGAAACCAATATTGTCGACCATCCTTCTGGATTAATGCCTTTTAAGACCAGTATGGATGTTGATTTGGTTCGTTCATATTTAAGGGATATTGGAAGAGTACCTCTTTTGACTAACGAACAAGAAATTACTCTTGGCAGGCAGGTTCAAGAATTAGTAGAGGTTGAAAAAGAAGAAAATAAAATTGAGCAAAATATTGGGGAGAAACCTTCCTCTGAGATGCTTGCAGATTCTCTGAAAATTTCTTTATCTACTCTTAAAAAAAGAATTAGAGCAGGAAATAGAGCTAAAGAAAGGATGGTTGCAGCGAATCTTCGGCTTGTTGTTAGTGTCGCCAAAAAATATACAAAAAGAAATATGGAACTTCTTGATTTAATTCAAGAAGGAACTATTGGATTAGTGAGAGGAGTTGAGAAATTTGATCCAGCTAGAGGGTATAAATTCTCTACATATGCCTATTGGTGGATTAGGCAAGGAATTACACGAGCTATTGCTGAAAAGAGCAGATCTATTAGATTGCCAATTCATATAACTGAGATGCTTAATAAGCTAAAGAAAGGACAAAGAGAACTCAGCCAACAAATGTCAAGAACGCCTACTATTCAGGAATTGTCTAGTTATGTTGATTTGCCAGAAGAAGAAGTCAAGGATTTATTATGTAAAGCTGGACAGCCAGTTAGTTTAGAAACAAAAGTTGGTGACGGAGAAGATACAGTACTCTTGGATTTATTAGCAGGCGCCGAAGATCTTCCTGCAGAGCAAATTGAAAGTGATTGCATGAGAGCAGATTTACATTCTTTATTGCATCAATTGCCAGATTTACAATGTCAAGTTTTAAGAATGAGATATGGTATCAATGGAGATGATCCAATGTCATTGACTGGCATTGGCAGAGTACTTGGTATCAGTAGAGATCGTGTAAGAAATTTAGAAAGAGATGGATTAAGAGGACTAAGAAGATTAGGTGAATCTGTTGAAGCTTATACCGTTAGTTGAATGATTTCTTTGAGGATTTTGTTTACTTGTTTTGGATTTTCATCATGAGGACAGTGTCCACATTTTGGTATTACATATAATTCTTGAATACAACTAAAATCATTTTTCCATTCCTTTGCTTCGGCTAAGGATTCCCAAGGATCTTCTTCTCCCCAGATCAGGGTAGTTGGTATTGTGTTTGTCTTCATCAATTCAGTAGCTAAGTAATCATCAAATAAATTTATAAATCCTCTAAATGCCTCTTTAGCATTAACTCTTTTAGTAGGTTTATATAAAATATCAATTAGTTCATCATCTATATTATTTCCAGTTGGATATGCTTTTTTTAAAATAGATCTTATGATTTCTGGTTTGGCTGATTTCAAGAAAAGTTGATTACTCAACCATCTTTTTTGAACTAAACTTTTGAGTAATGGTCTAGTTAATTTCATATAAAAAGGTTGATCGTATAGTCTTTTATCATCCATTTGTCTTTGTGCACAATTAATCAAAGCTAAACCATTGCATAACTCTTTTAATTCTTTTGCAGCTTTTAACGCAATAACTCCGCCAATTGAGTTCCCTACAAGAAAAACAGGTCCTTTAATAATTTCTTTAGTAAAATCTTCTATTTGCTTACTCCATAAATCAAAAGAGTAATGTACTCCATCTTCCTCATTAGTATCTCCAGTTATAATCGCTTTAGGTTGGCTGCTTTCTCCAAAGCCTAAAAGATCTATAGAAAAACAATTAAATTCATTTCCTAAGAATGTTTGATTAAATCTCCAATGATATTTTGATGCGCCAAACCCATGAATCAAGAGTACATTTTTTTTAGATGAACTATCTTTAGAATTTAAGATCCATGCAATCCTCCATTTTTCCCAATTCCAAAAGTATTTAGTATTAGTCATTAATATTTAAAAGGTGTCTTAACTATGATTACTTTAATAAATTTATTATTTAAGAACAGTTCTAGTTTGGAATTTCAAGGATAAAATTGAATTATTAGATTAAATTCAAATCCATGAGAGACGATAGAGTGATTTGTTTAGGTGAGGCAATTATTGATAGGATTTTTCAAAAAAGTAGTAAATCGCAATTTGATTCCTATAATGACTTTCTTGGAGGTGCCCCAGCGAATGTAGCATGTGCTTTGAGTAAGCTAGGCATCCCAACCAGTTTTATAGGAAGAATAGGTGATGAAAATTATTTGAATCAATTTACGGATACTTTTTCTAATTTGAAAATTGATTACTCAGGTTTGCAGGTCGATAAATCGTTTCCTACTAGAATTATTAAGGTCGAAAGAAGTAATTCGGGGGAAAGAAGATTTATAGGTTTCGTAGGAGATAATAAGATATTTCCAGACCAGGAAATTAATAAAGATCAGATAATTGATGTATGGGAATCTTTAAGTGAAAATGTTTCTGTTTTAGTATTAGGAACTATTTTATTAGCGTCAAATAAATCATTGGATTCAGTCTCTTGGGTCATTGAAAGATCTAAAGAATTAAACATTAAGGTAGTTTTTGATATCAATTGGCGGTCCGTTTTTTGGGAGAGTAATTATATTATTGAAGATCGACCTTCTAATAAAGCAATCAAATTAATCAAAGAATTTCTGCAATATGGAGATTTATTGAAATTAGCTAGAGAAGAAGCCATTTGGTTTTTCTCAACAGATAATCCAGAATTAATTTCGAGATCTTTTGCAAATAGTCCTGATGTGGTTATTACAGATGGAGCTTTTAATATTAAATGGTTTATTAATGGTATTCTTGGCAATTCAAGTGTGTATAGTTCTCCTGAAATTATTGATACAACAGGAGCTGGAGATAATTTCTTGGCTGGTTTAATCTATGGTTATATGCAGAAAGAAGCAATGGATACTAAGTATAAGATTCAGAATATAATCAAATTTGCAGCGGCATGTGGATTTTTAGTATGCTTGGGGACCGGAGCAATTGAACCACAACCAACTATTAATCAAGTAAAGAGTTTTCTGATTTCAGAAGGTCTTTGAATAAATAAATTTCTTGAAAAATCTTTATTATAGGTTATATCTAGTATCCAATTATTACTAAATAAGTCTCCTAATATTTCAGGCCACTCAATTGCTATTATCGAACCATTTTGATTAGCTTCTTCTTCTTCTTGCAAGAAAAGTTCTAATGCATCATCGTGTTTTTCTATTCTGTAAAAATCCATGTGTACTAAAGAATACATGTTTGACTGATAATGTTGAGATAATGGGAAAGTAGGACTATTTACTGGTTCCTGAATACCTAATCCTTTGGCTAATCCCTGTATTATGGATGTTTTACCTACTCCTAATGGTCCTTTCAATAAGATGATTGAAGAAGGTGAAATTTCTTTAGCCAACTGTTCTCCAAAATTAATTGTTTCTTCTTTGTTTTTTAGAAGCACATTAAATGAGGGGAATTGGTTAAAATAATTCATGTATAAAAATATAGTGGATTATGATCTTTATAAATTCAAATAAAACGGAAATTCCTCCATTTGTAATTGCTGATGAGAATCTTGCAGATTTTGGTCGCAAAGAAATAAATATTGCTGAGACAGAGATGCCTGGTTTGATTGCACTTCGTCAGAAATATAAAAACGATCAACCACTTCAAGGCGCAAGGATCTCAGGCAGTTTACACATGACTATACAAACTGCAGTTTTAATTGAAACCTTGATTGAATTAGGTGCAGAAGTGAGATGGGCTTCTTGTAATATTTTCTCTACTCAAGATCATGCTGCTGCTGCAATTGCTGCAAAGGGTATTCCAGTTTTTGCAAGAAAAGGTGAAACACTTGAAGAGTATTGGCAATATACACATTATATTCTTGATTGGAATAATAACTTATCTCCTAACATGATTCTCGATGATGGCGGAGATGCAACAAGTTTAGTTATTCTTGGAAGTAAAGCAGAGAAAGATCTATCAGTTCTTGATAATCCATCTAATGAAGAAGAAGTTGCACTATTTAATTCTATTAGAAATAAATTAAAGCTTGATCAAACTTTTTATTCTCGCATTAAACAAGAAATTCAAGGGGTAACCGAAGAAACCACAACCGGTGTTGCGCGTTTGTATCAATTACAGAAAAATAATGAATTACCATTTCCTGCTATCAATGTAAATGATTCAGTAACTAAGAGTAAATTTGATAATTTATATGGATGTCGGGAGTCATTAGTTGATGGGATTAAGAGAGCGACTGATGTAATGATTGCAGGAAAAGTCGCTTTAGTTATTGGCTATGGTGATGTAGGAAAAGGATCAGCTCAGTCCCTTAGAGGACTAGGGGCCACAGTCTTTATTGCTGAAATTGACCCAATATGTGCCTTACAGGCTTCTATGGAGGGTTATAGAGTAGTTACTCTGGATGAGGTTGTAGAGGATATTGATATTTTTGTAACTGCCACAGGCAACTATGGCGTTATTAGACATGAACATTTAGTCATGATGAAGGATGAGGCTATTGTATGTAATATTGGTCATTTTGATAATGAAATAGATGTTTCATCACTGAAGAATTATCAATGGGACAATATAAAACCTCAAGTTGATCATATAACTTTACCTTCTGGTAATAAAATAATATTACTTGCAGAAGGACGATTGGTAAATCTTGGATGTGCTACTGGTCATCCAAGTTTTGTGATGAGTAATTCTTTTACTAATCAGGTTTTAGCACAGATTGAATTATTCCAGAAAGGAGAAAAGTATTCAAAAGAAGTTTATGTATTACCAAAACACTTAGACGAAATGGTTGCCAGGTTACATTTGGAAAAAATTGGAGCTAAATTAACAAAATTAACAAAATATCAAGCAGATTACATTAATGTTCCTATAGATGGTCCCTATAAACCTGAACAATATCGTTATTAGCGTTTTTAATTAATCAATTGTCTGACATTATTTCATCATTACCAGAATTATTAAGTAAATTTATAGAAAATAACCCATTTAATGGTTATTTAGCAATTATTTTTGCCATGTTTTTGGAGAATATTATTCCTCCTATTCCTTCAGAATTAATTATGCCTTTAGGAGGATATTATGTTTCTACTGGCGAGCTGAATTTTAATTTAGTAGTAATTTCTGGAACGATAGGTTCAGTGATAGGTGGTTTACCTTGGTATGGTCTTGGGCGTATGTTCAATGAGGAGAAAATTGAGAAACTCATTTCTGATAAAGGTAAATGGTTAGGTATTAGTTCTAATGAACTTCGCAAAAGTAGAAATTGGTTTGATAAATATGGAGTGAAACTTATTTTTTGGGGGAGATTAATACCTGGGGTTAGAACTTTAATTTCAGTTCCAGCAGGAATAGAATTGATGCCGTTAAGAATTTTTTTGATTTGGACAACTTTGGGAAGTTTATTATGGGTAACTTTTTTAACTTCTGCTGGCTTCTTTATGGGAGAAAATTTCAGGAAAATTCAAGATTTTGTAGGATATTTCTCAGGAATTATAAAACCTATTCTCTTCGTTTTAATTATTTACTTTTTATCTTCTAGAATTTTAAAGTTGATTAGAAAATAACAAAATCCTTAAAAGGGTATTTCCTCTGTATCCTTGTTGGTATTAAAATTATTATTATCATTATCTTTTTTTGATCCAAGTAATTCCAGTCTATCTACTCTAATTACAGGTCTTTGTCTCTTCTCTCCAGAACTTTTATCTTGCCAACTATCAATCTTAAGACTACCTGTTATACCAATTAAAGATCCCTTCTTTACATAATCAGCAGCCACTTGTGCTTGTTTACCCCATATTTCTAGATTAAACCAATCAGGTTCGTCCTCTCTTGTTCTTCTATTAACGGCTAAAGTCAAATTTGCGACAATACTTCCTGATTCAAAGTATTTGACATCAGGTTCTCTGCCAGCTCTGCCAACTAAACTTACTGAATTAACTTTCATAGATTTAATCTTTTTGATCTAAAATACTCATTAAAAGCAATTTTTGCTTGAATTGTTTTACTTTGTGTTCCTAACCTTATTTAATAACTTCTCCAAAAAATCAAACTCCCTATATGATCTATATAAAATATCAAACTTGTGATTTTTAATCGTTTCAAATTATCTAGGGACATTGGTATCGATCTTGGTACTGCTAATACCCTAATTCACGTCTCAGGCAAAGGAGTGGTTCTTGAGGAGCCTTCTGTTGTGGCAATGGATCTAGAAGAAGGAGTTCCTCTGGCAGTCGGAGAAGATGCCAAATTAATGCTTGGTAGAACCCCTGGTAATATCAAAGCTGTTCGCCCTTTAAAAGATGGCGTCATAGCAGATTTTGAAGCTGCTGAGCAAATGTTAAAAACTTTTATTCAAAAATGTAATGAAGGTAGAGGACTTTTAGCACCGAGATTAGTTATAGGTATACCAAGTGGAGTTACTAGTGTTGAAAGAAGAGCCGTTAGAGAAGCTGGGTTAGCGGGAGCGAGAGAGGTTTATTTAATTGATGAACCTGTCGCGGCAGCCATAGGAGCCTCTTTGCCGGTAACAGAGCCTATCGGAACAATGATTGTAGATATTGGTGGTGGGACCACGGAGGTTGCCGTTTTAAGCCTTGGAGGAACTGTCTTAAGTGAATCAGTAAGGATAGCCGGAGATGAAATTAATGACGCAATAACTAAATATTTAAAGAAAGTGCATAATTTGGTCGTGGGTGAAAGAACTGCTGAAGAAATTAAAATTCGCATAGGATCAGCTTTTCCTGATAATGAATTCGATATGAAAACTGTTGAAGTTAGAGGATTGCATTTATTATCTGGCTTGCCGAGATCAATCACAATTACAGCTGGTGAATTGAGAGAAGCTATGTCTGACCCATTGAATAAAATTGTTGACGCTGTAAAGAGAAGTTTGGAAAGAACACCACCTGAATTAGCGGCGGATATAGTTGATAGAGGAATTATGCTTGCTGGCGGTGGCGCCTTGGTGAAAGGTATAAGTGACTTATTAAGTCATGAGATTGGTATTTTTACTCATATTGCAGAGGAACCTTTATTGTGTGTGGTGAATGGCTGTGGAAAGGTTTTGGATGATTTCAGGAAATTAAGAAGAGTTGTTGATACTCCTGATTTTGCAAGAAATGCAATAAGAGATTAATTCACTATGCGTAATCAAGCTGATAAGACGGCTTTTTCTAAGTGGTGGTATACGAATAATATTTGGAAATTACCTTTAATATTCTCATTATTAATCTTTATAAGACTTAATCAAGGTTTTTTATTAAATGATTTTTACTTCATCATTACTAGACCTTTTTGGCCTGGTGAGTCAAGAAGGTCAATTGTTCAAGAAATGATCAACGTTAGTAATTCTGTTGAACTGAGGCAGTTGAAAAATGATAATCAAAGGTTAAGAGAGATTTTGTCACTACAGTCTGTAGATAATAAAAACAATATTTCTGCGTCAGTTATTTCTAGAAAAGCTTCTGGTTGGTGGCAGCAATTACTTCTTAATAAAGGTTCCAGAGATTCAGTTGCTCCAGGTTTTGTAGTTACTGGACCAGGAGGATTAATTGGTGTGGTAAAAAGTGTGACCCATTTTACTTCAACTGTGCAATTATTAACTGCCCCTACTAGTAAAATAGGAGCTTGGACTGAAAGAACCAAAAGTCATGGAATTTTAACTGGTAATGGTTCTAATAATCCCGACTTAGTTTTCTTTCAGAAGGATCCTGGGGTCAAAATTGGAGATGTGGTTACTTCATCTCCTGCGAGTACTCGTTTACCTCCGAATTTGCCAATAGGAATAATAGTTAAATATGAAGAAACTAGAATTTCACCCAAGGCTTCTGTTCAACTAATTTCTAGACCCGAAGCTATTGATTGGGTTCAGATTATTCCTGTAAATATTAATGATTTTTAGGAATAATTGGAAATCTATATCTGCGCTTATTATTCCGCTAATAATTTTGTGTATGCCTAAACTTTTTGTTTTGGTAGGTGCAGAACCCTCATGGTCTTTAATCTGGTTATTGCCTTGGTCTTTAATTAAAGGTCCATTTTTTGGAGGCTTGGCTGGAATTTTTTTAGGATTACTTGTTGATTCAGTAACTATTGAAAAAATAACGATTTTACCTCCATTATTGATTTTGGGATATTTATGGGGAAGACTTGGAAAAAATAAAGATTTAAGAATAGGATTTATTGAGTTGGGTTTATTGGCTTGGTCTGGATCTATATTTAAGAATTTTTTAATTTTGGTTCAATTATATTTTCATATTTCTTCTCTTCAAAGCGAGAAATTATATTTTTGGGCTTTGAAAAATTTATTGGCGGATGCTTTTTTGACAGGGTTAATAGCTCCAATAGCTTGCTTTTATTTAAAACAGATTTTTATGGATAGAAAATCCAGAATTAAACTGACTAGTGAAAATCAAAATCAATTCTAAATCATAAGTAAATATACTTAAAAATAGACTAAAATCTTAAAAAAATAAGAAAATTACTGATAAAAGTTCATTTTTTTACTAGAAGGTTAGAGTCACTAGGCTATTCTTAATTCTAACTTCTTGTTACCAATGTCTTCATAGCTATATCATCGGTTATATGGCAATGAATGAACAATTCAGAAACTACTAAACATGACAAAAGCTAGCATATTGGTTGTAGATGATGAACCTGCAGTTCTTAAAGTTCTAATTACTAGATTGCAGTTAGCAGGTTATGAGGTTTTCTCTGCGACTGATGGAGAAAAAGCATTAGAAGTTTTTCATAATGAATCTCCTGATCTGATAGTCCTTGATGTAATGCTTCCGAAAATGGATGGTTTTGCTGTTTGCAGAAGAATTAGAGCTGAATCAGTTGTGCCTATTATATTTTTAACTGCTTTAGAGGCTATTTCTGAGAAAGTTGCAGGATTGGATTTAGGTGCAGATGATTATCTTTCTAAGCCATTTAGCCCAAAGGAGCTAGAGGCGAGAATCGCTACAATACTTAGACGAATGGGTCCAGGGGTTGCTGTGGTGGAAACTCGTGAAGTACCTTCTGGTCAGGGAGTTATGAAGTTTGGAGATTTAGTAGTTGATACCAATCGTAGACAAGTTTCTAGATCTGGCGAAAGAATAAGTTTAACTTATACAGAATTTAGTTTGTTAGAACTTTTATTTAATGAGCCAGGAACAGTTGTTCCAAGAGCAGAAATTCTTGAACAATTATGGGGATATCCCCCTAGAAGAGCAGCAGATTTAAGAGTTGTTGACGTTTACGTTGCAAGGTTAAGAGGAAAACTGGAGCCAGACCCAAGAAATCCCGAATTGATTTTGACAGTAAGAGGTATAGGATACGCCTCACAAAGAGTTGGAGAAGTATCAGCTTCTCTGGCAAGTTAGATAATAATTTATTATTTTATTAATTAAACTAAACTATTAAGTTATAAAATTTTGTCTGATTTAAAAGAAACTCGTTTAAGGAAGATAGACCTTCTTCTCTCTAAAGGAATTGATCCTTATAAAGAAAAGTTTGAAATCACATCTTCTTCCCATGAAATAAAGGAGACTTATAATTATCTTAATGCTGGAGAAGAAGTCAATAAAGTTTTTTCTATAGCTGGAAGAATTACAAACAAGAGAGTTATGGGCAAACTAGCTTTTTTTACTCTTTTAGACCAATTTGGCAATATCCAATTATTTATTGAGAAAGCAACCATTGATCACTCAATGCATCAGACAGCTTTATCGTTTGAAGATATTAAGGAATTAATAGACTCTGGAGATTGGGTGGGCGTTACTGGAATTATTAAAAAAACCAATAAGGGAGAAATATCTATCAAAGTTCAATTTTTTCAATTATTATCAAAATCTTTAAACCCATTGCCAGATAAGTGGCATGGTCTAACGGATGTAGAAAAACGTTATAGACAAAGATATGTTGATTTAATAGTTAATCCTAAATCAAGAAATGTTTTTGAAGCTAGAGCTTTGACAATCAAAACAATACGAAGATGGCTTGAGGATAAACATTTTATAGAGATAGAAACACCAATTTTGCAGTCCGAAGCAGGTGGAGCGGATGCAAGACCATTTATTACTCATCACAATACTTTAGATATTCCACTTTATTTAAGGATAGCAACTGAATTACATCTAAAAAGACTTATAGTAGGTGGCTATTCTAAAGTTTTTGAATTAGGAAGAATTTTTAGAAATGAAGGTGTGAGTTCAAAGCATAATCCAGAATTCACATCAGTTGAAATTTATCAGGCTTTTTCAAACTACATAACAATGATGGAGTTGACCGAGGATTTAATCAGAAATGTTTGTAGTGAGGTTTGTGGTCGCCTTAAAATTACTTATCAAGATACAATTATTGATTTTGAAACAAAATGGCAGTGCCTGACTATGACTGATTCTGTTAAATACGAAACAGGAATTGACTTTAATAAATTTGGATCAGATTTTGAATTAGCTTTAAAAGCTGTACAAGAAATTGGGATTTTGGTACCTAAAAAGGTTGATTCTCTTGGTAGGCTTCTTAATGAAGTGTTTGAACAAAAGGTTGAACCAACTCTGATTCAGCCAACTTTTATAATTGATTATCCAATTGAGATTTCTCCTTTAGCTAGAAAGCATAATCAAAAAGAAGGTTTTGTTCAAAGGTTTGAATTATTTATTGCTGGTAGAGAAACTGCTAATGCCTTTAGTGAGTTAATTGACCCTATTGATCAAAGAGAAAGATTAATGAAGCAGCAAGAGCTCAAAGACTCTGGTGATTTAGAAGCTCATGGAATAGATGAAGATTTTTTACATGCAATTGAAATTGGGATGCCACCTACTGGTGGACTTGGAATTGGAATAGATAGATTGATTATGCTGCTTACTGATAGCCCCTCTATTCGAGATGTAATAGCCTTTCCATTATTAAAACCATATCTAGGGATACATAAGTCTGATAAAATTAATAATGAACGTGGATAATTATCCAAATATGACTATTTTTGTCTAATGAGTGGAGAACGTGTTGGTTTTCGCTTTAAGCATTCAGATGCTGTTGTGAAAAGAAATCCCCAAGGTCGTTCTAGACGAGGTTGGGTAATGGAACCTGTTCAGCAAACGACTAGCAGGGGAACAAAAATGCCAGCTTATCGAATACGTTGGCGCGATAGTGAGCGACCTGAAATAGTTTTGCAACATATGCTTATTTCAGATCCTGATCCTTCGCCTCCTCCAGAGGATGTCAGTCTAGAAACTTTTGATTGATCAATTTATTCTGCGTAAAGCTTGTTTAATTTCTCTATTGGACTCTTTCTTCTTTTCACTTTGCCTTTTGTCGTGAATATTTTTACCTTTTCCAATACCAATAGATATTTTTATCCAAGATCCTTTTAAGTGGATGGATAAAGGGATAATAGTTAATCCTTTTTTCTGAGTTTTTTCCTTTAGTTTTTTTATTTCATTTTTATGAACAAGTAATTTACGATTTCTTGTAGGATCATGATTAAAGAATTGTCCAGAATTCTGATTGTGAGAGATATGAACGTTTAATAGTAATAATTCATCATCTCTTATAGTACAAAAACCATCTTTAAGATTTGATTTACCTTCTCTCACAGACTTTACTTCTGAACCCAAGAGTGCAATTCCTGCCTCAAGAGTTTCTAGGATTTCATATTGATATCTAGCATATTTATTTTCTGCTAATCGTTTGATTTTAGAATTACGAATCGTTTGCTTAGATTGCTTTTTATTCATTAATCTGTAAAAAATGCAATAAGTGAGTAAATGCCACTAAACTTTTAATATGGCAATCCTCTCTTCAAGAGTAAATCAATCTGATCAAAAGCGCTCAAATAGCGCGAAAATAAGCAATTCATCTTCTGAAATAGAAAATGGATTAGAAAAACCAGAATATCTATCTCGACCAAAATCTCTTGACCAATTTATAGGTCAGGAAAAATTAAAGTTTTTCTTGAAAATATGTATTAATGCCTCGCGACTAAGAAAGGACGCATTAGATCATATTCTTTTTTTTGGTCAACCAGGATTAGGCAAAACCACATTGGCTTTAGTATTAGCAAAAGAGATGGGAGTAAATTGTAAAGTTACTAGTGCTCCCAATCTTGAAAGACCAAGAGATATTATTGGACTATTAATGAACTTAAAAGAAGGAGAAATATTATTTATTGATGAGATTCATTGCTTAAAAAGAGTAACTGAGGAAATCTTATATTCAGCTATGGAGGATTTTTATATTGACCTCACAGTAGGAGCAAATAGGGGTACACGAATTAGGAGAGTTAATTTACCTAAATTTACTTTAGTTGGAGCAACTACAAAACTTGGTTCAATTAGCTCACCTTTAAGAGATAGATTTGGAATTTGTCAAAAAATAGATCCTTATTCGATCAATGATTTAGAAAAAATTATTAATCAATTTGGGAAATCTTTTGGTTTAAATTTTACTGAAAATGCTATTTACCAATTAGCATCTAGATCAAGAGGTACTCCAAGAATTGCTATTCATCTCCTGAAAAGAGTTAGAGATTTTGCAATGGTAATGGCTAATAATCTAAATATTAATGAGAAATTAGTTAATGAAGCTTTAGAACAACAACAAATTGATGCTAAGGGTTTAGATTTATCATCTATTCAATTTTTAACTTTCATTTTAAATAATTATGACGGAGGACCTGTTGGATTAGAAACAATTGCAGCAGGATTAGGTGAAGAATCTTCAATGATAGAGTCTGTAATTGAACCTTATCTTTTACAACTCGGGTTTTTAAGTAGAACTTCTAGAGGCAGAGTCCTAACTAAATCTGGTAGAAATTATATTTTAGGAAAATAGAAATGAATTTTAGGATTATATTACCTATTATTGTGTTGCTGTTGATATCCATTTTGAATAATAATTTTGTAAGTGCAGAGACATTTAATTTAATTGAACAAAAAGAATTGTTTGAACAAGCATTATTAGATAGTAATAATAATAACTTTGAGCAAGCCTTGGGAGAATGGGATCAATATTTAGATGATTTCCCAAATGATCCTGCAGCCCATAGTAATAGAGGTAATATTAGATTGACATTGGGTGATATTGAAGGTGCAATAGAAGATCAAAATATAGCTATTAAACTTAGCCCTAATGAGTATGATCCTTATATCAATAGAGGTATCGCACAAGAAGCCAAACAAAATTGGGATAAAGCTGCTGAAGATTATTTGAAAGTGATTGAAAATGATTCAGCCAATCCTTCAGCTATCTATAATTTGGCAAACGTAAGAAATTCTCAATGCTCTTGGCGTGAGGCTAGGGATCTTTATAAAAAAGCTTCTTCGATCAGTTCTGGATTTGTAATGGCTAGATCCAGTATGGCTTTATTAGACTATCAATTAGGTAATTATGAAGCGGCTGAAAATGAATTTAGAAAACTAATTAGAAAATATCCATACTTTGCAGATGCAAGAGCAGGTTTAACGGCTCTTTTGTGGCAAAAAGGTGCTTTTGGTGAAGCAGAAAGTAATTGGGTTGCTGCTTCTGGATTAGATATTAGATATTCTAATAATAATTGGCTAACAGAGATTCGGAGATGGCCTCCCAATCCTGCCACAGATTTAGATCAATTCCTCTCTTTAAATAGATGAAAATACAAAAAGAAAAAAATTTGCTTATTCATGAAGAGATAGATGATCTTTTGCGTATTAGAAGAAGAATTCATTCTCATCCAGAACTAAGTGGGCATGAATTCCAGACAGCTGCTTTAGTGGCCGGAGAATTAAGGCAATATGGTTGGAATGTGAGAGAAGGGGTTGGGAAAACAGGAATCATTGCTGAATTTGGGGAACCAAATTCTAGTTTTGTTGGTGTTCGAGTAGATATGGATGCTTTACCTATAGAAGAAAAAACTGGTCTATCTTTTTCCTCTTCGACTCCTGGAGTCATGCATGCTTGTGGTCATGATATTCATACGACGATAGGTTTAGGGGTCGCAAAGTTGATTTCTAAAATTAAAGATCTTCCAATAGGGGTAAGGATTTTATTTCAACCAGCAGAAGAAATTGCTTCAGGAGCAAGATGGATGATTGCAGATGGAGCTTTAAATGATCTAAAGGCTTTATTTGGTGTGCATGTTTGCCCTGATTTGCCTGTTGGCGCAATTGGTATTAAAAGAGGAAGCTTAACTTCAGCTGCTGCAGAATTAATCATTGAAATTATTGGTAAAGCAGGACATGGAGCAAGACCTTATCAGTCTGTTGATGCTATTTGGGCAGCCTCAAAAGTCATTTCAGGTGTTCAAGAAGCGATATCAAGAAAATTAAATGCCTTACATCCAGTGGTTATTACATTTGGGAAAATCACTGGAGGGAAAACTTTTAATGTTGTTGCTGATAATGTAAAGATAATTGGTACTGTGAGATCACCGGAAACTGAATTATTTCATGAATTACCGAATTGGTTGAAAGAGAATGTCGAAAATATCGCAAAGAGTTGTGGAGCAGAATCAAAAGTTTCTTTCCGAGAAATTGCCCCCCCTGTTAAGAATGATGAAGCTTTAAATGAGATAATTCTTCAGTCTGCTAGGAATATTTTAGATGAAAAGGAAATTGTACAGTTGTCATATCCATCTATGGGTGCTGAAGATTTTGCTGAATTTCTTGATTATGTTCCAGGAGCTATGTTTAGACTGGGAGTGGCAGCTTCTAAGGGTTGTTCCCCTCTTCATAGCAGTCAATTTAATCCTGATGAAGATTGTTTGAAGATTGGAATCGAAGTTTTAGTAGAATCACTTTTAACTTGGATTTCGTCTCAACAGTTTTGAACAATATTAATGATGTTTAAGTTTTATTACCTATCAGTTGTATCAACGCTTTTAATGATATTGATATCAATTTTAGGATCCTTTCTTAATGAGGGCTTATATAAAATTTATTATTTACCATTAGGCATTGTTGGTATTGGTTTAGTAATTAACAGACAAATAACCTTTACTCAAAAAAGAAGAGTAATATTTCATTCAATTCGATCTCTAATAAATAAGAATAAAAACTTATTAAAATAAATTTATTTCGTTAAATAACTGTGCATTGTATAGATTTATAGCTACGTTTTAATTATCACTAGGGGTGCTGATTTTTAATCAGCTGAGATCATACCCTTCGAACCTGATTTAGTTAATGCTAGCGCAGGGAAGTTGAATGATTTGATCAAGATTAAAGACCCCATATATTTTACTTTTTAAGTCATGCAGAATTTTTTGAATAAGTCTTTAACAGCGAAAGCTAATGTTACGCAAATGCATTTTGCTAGAGAAGGTCAAATCACAGAAGCAATGAGTTATGTTGCCAAAAGAGAGAATCTGCCTGAGGAATTAATTAGAGAGGAGGTTGCAAGGGGAAGAATGATTATTCCAGCAAATATCAATCATATTAATTTAGAACCTATGGCAATAGGAATTGCCTCAAGATGCAAAGTAAATGCCAATATTGGAGCTTCTCCAAATGCTAGTGATGTTAATGAAGAGATTGCAAAACTAAAATTAGCTGTTAAGTATGGTGCTGACACAGTAATGGATCTTTCTACTGGCGGGGTGAATTTAGATGAAGTAAGAACGGCAATTATTGATCAATCTCCTGTACCCATAGGAACAGTTCCTGTCTATCAAGCATTAGAAAGTGTGAATGGATCTATTGCTCGATTAACTGAAGATGACTTCTTACATATTATTGATAAACATTGTAAACAAGGCGTAGATTACCAAACCATTCATGCAGGTTTGTTAATAGAGCATTTACCTAAGATTAAAGGAAGAATTACTGGAATAGTTAGTCGAGGAGGAGGTATTCTGGCTCAATGGATGTTACATCATTATAAACAAAACCCTTTATATTCAAGATTTGACGATATTTGTGAAATTTTTAAAAAATATGATTGTACTTTTTCTTTAGGAGATTCCCTTCGACCAGGTTGTTTGCATGATGCTTCTGATGAAGCCCAGTTGGCAGAGTTAAAAACATTGGGTGAGTTAACAAAACGAGCATGGAAACACAATGTTCAAGTTATGGTTGAAGGTCCAGGGCATGTGCCCATGGACCAGATTGAATTTAATGTTAGGAAGCAAATGGAAGATTGTTCAGAAGCTCCATTTTACGTCTTAGGACCTTTGGTTACTGATATTTCACCAGGATATGATCATATCTCAAGTGCAATTGGTGCGGCAATGGCTGGTTGGTATGGAACAGCTATGTTGTGTTATGTAACACCTAAAGAGCACCTGGGATTACCTAATCCTGAAGATGTTAGAGAAGGTTTAATAGCTTATAAAATTGCTGCCCATGCAGCAGATATTGCTAGGCACAGGAATGGAGCAAGGGATAGAGATGATGAATTAAGTCACGCAAGATATAATTTTGATTGGAATAGGCAATTTGAATTATCTTTAGATCCAGAAAGAGCAAAACAATATCATGATGAAACATTACCTGATGAAATTTTCAAAAAAGCAGAGTTTTGTTCAATGTGTGGTCCCAAGCATTGCCCAATGAATAACAAAATAACTGATGATGATCTCGATAAATTAGATAAAGAGATTAATCAAAAATCATGTGATCAGATACTTAGTCATTAAATTTAATCTAATGATACTAATTTAAGATTTCTTTTGTTTTATTAACTACATTTTCTACAGTAAATCCAAATTTCTCCATACATGTAGAACCTGGAGCAGAAGCGCCAAAGTTATCCATAGTAATTGAGATTCCATCTAATCCTATATATTTATGCCATCCAAAAGATTGAGCGGCTTCAACAACGACTCTTTTTCTGACACTTTTAGGTAATACAGATTCTTTATATGAATCACTTTGTTCTTCAAATAGTTCTATGCAAGGCATAGATACAACTTTGGTTTTATAACCTAAGGCTTTAATCTGTTCACTTGCTTTTACACATAGGTCTACTTCACTTCCAGTTCCAATAAAAATTACATCTGGGTTTCCATTAGAATCTATCAATGTATATCCTCCGAAGGATACTTTTTCAATAGATGAATTGTTTTGGTTAGGCATTCCTTGCCTGCTTAAACAAAGGGAACTAGGTCTATTCCTATTCTCAATAGCTAATTTATACGCTCCACTTGTTTCGTTACCATCACATGGTCTAAAGACCAACATGTTAGGCATTGCTCTTAATGATGGAATAGTTTCAATTGGTTGATGAGTTGGTCCGTCTTCCCCCACTCCAATGGAATCATGCGTTAAAACATAGATTACGCCTAAACCGCTTAAAGCTGATAGTCTCATTGAACCACGCATATAATCTGCAAATACTAAGAATGTTCCTCCATATGGAATTAAACCACTATCGTGATAAGCAATCCCATTAAGAATTGCAGCCATTGCATGTTCTCTCACTCCGAAGTGCAGATATCTTTTCTCGGGACTATTGGCTTGATAAGATCCTGTTTCTCCCTTGATATCAGTATAATTTGAGTGAGTAAGATCTGCAGAACCACCAATTAGTTCTGGTAAATTCGGTCCTAAATTACCTAAACATATTTGCGAGTGTTTTCTTGTTGCCAGACCATTATCCTCTGATGAGTAAGTGGGTAAATCTTTATCCCAATTTGTAGGCAATTCTCCTCTTAACATCCTTTCAAATTCAAAGGATTCATTAGGATATTGTGATTTATAATTGGATAACAATTCATTCCAGCTATTCTCAGAAGCTATTCCTCGAGAAATTGCTTTTTTATAGTGATCATATACTTCTTCTGGAATAGAGAAAGGTTCATGGGTCCATTGAAGATTCTCTCTTGTTAAATCTGCTTCTTCTTCCCCTAGTGGGGCTCCATGCACCCCGGCAGTATCACTCTTGTTGGGTGATCCAAAACCAATCGTCGTTGTAATTTTAATGATAGAAGGTTTATCTTTAACTTGTTTGGCGTTCTCTATTGCTTTAGAAATAGCATTGACATCATTGTTCCCATCAGGAACATGTTGCACATGCCAACCATAAGCTTCGTATCTTTTTAAAACATCTTCAGTAAAGGAAACATCTGTTCTACCATCTATAGTTATGTGATTATCATCATATAGAGCTATAAGTTTACCAAGCTTTAGATGACCGGCTAATGAGCAGGCTTCAGAAGACACTCCTTCTTGATTGCAACCATCTCCCATGATCACGTAGGTATAATGATCAACAATATTAAAATTAGGCTTATTGAATTTTGCGGCTAAATGAGATTCAGCTATGGCTAGACCAACTGCATTAGATATGCCCGCTCCAAGGGGTCCAGCAGTAACTTCAACTCCAGGAGTCTCAAAAGTTTCAGGATGTCCAGGCGTTTTGGAACCCCATTGCCTGAAGTTTTTAATATCTTCAATTGTTACAGAGTCGTACCCAGTTAAATGAAGCAATGCATAAAGGAGCATGCATCCGTGTCCTGCAGATAGAACAAATCTATCTCTATTGAACCATTTCGGGTTGGATGGATTATGAGTAAGAAATTTATCCCACAGTGCATATGCCATTGGAGCGCAACCCATTGGAAGACCGGGATGACCGCTTTTTGATTTATTTACAGCATCTACAGCAAGCATGCGAATACTATTTATGCAGAGCGATTCCAGAGAAGCAGTTGCGACTACCATATTATTTGAATGAATTAGAGAATGAAAGTTGAATGGGTTTTTAGATTTTACGACATCTTGCGAAATGCAAGACATACGTTGTGTCCGCCAAAACCAAACGAGTTTGAGAGAACAACATTTAAATTGGATTCTCTTGACACATTTGGAACATAATCTAGATCACATTGGGGATCAGGATCTGAGTAGTTAATAGTAGGAGGAACGAAATTGTGATTTAGTGAAAGAATGCATGCTACTGCTTCAATTCCACCAGACCCCCCTAATAAATGTCCAGTCATGGACTTTGTTGAGCTTACAGGTATACCATGCACTCTGTCTTTAAAGATTGATTTAATAGCTGTAGTTTCATTACTGTCATTAGCTAAAGTGCTTGTCCCATGAGCATTTATATAATCTATGGAATCTTTTGATAAAGCCCCATCTTCTAGGGCAAGTTCTATTGCTTTTGCTCCTCCCACTCCTCCTGGAGATGGAGAAGTAATGTGATGAGCATCACATGTCATCCCATATCCAATAATTTCAGCATAAATTTTTGCACCACGTTTTTTAGCATTTTCAAGAGTTTCCATTATTAGAATTCCTGAACCTTCTCCAATAACAAAACCATCGCGATTGAGATCAAAAGGTCTGCTTGCTGAATATGGATCATCATTGCGAAAAGAAAGTGCTTTTGCACTAGCGAAACCGGCTACACCTAATGGAGTAATACTAGCTTCTGCACCACCACATACCATTACATCAGATTTCCCTAATTGTAAAATTCGAAATGCGTCTCCAATTGCGTTAGAACCAGCAGCACAAGCAGTTGACACTGATGAGCTAGGACCTTTTGCTCCAATAGCAATTGCTGCAAGTCCTGTAGCCATATTAGGTATCATCATTGGTACTGTGAAAGGACTAACTCTTGAAGGACCTTTACTATTTAAGACTTGAGCTTGTGTCTCCATAGTGAGAAGACCACCAACACCAGATCCAATAATGACTCCTATTCTTGAGGGGTCTATTTTTGTGATGTCTATTCCAGCATCAAGAATTGCTTGTTTCGCCGCAATTACACCAAATTGCGAAAATCTATCCCATCTTTTAGATTCTTTTGGTTCTAGAAATTCAGCAAAATTAAGGTTTTTAACTTCTGCAGCAAATTTGCATGCATGATTAGATGGATCAAATAAGGTGATTGGTGCAACACCATTCTTGCCATTTTGGAGTCCTGACAGGTATTCGTTGACGTTGTTACCAATTGGTGTAACAGCACCTATGCCCGTAATTACGACTCGATGGAGTTTCTCCATCATCAACCTCAACCTTTTTTCTCTTCAATGTATTTGACAGCATCACCAACCGTTGTGATGCCCTCAGCTGCTTCATCTGGGATTTCAATATCAAAAGCTTCTTCTAAAGCCATAACTAACTCAACTGTATCAAGAGAGTCAGCTCCTAAATCGTTTTGAAAATTCGAATCAGGTTTTACTTCACTTGATTCTACGCTGAGTTGCTCAGAAACTATTGAGCGAACTTTGTCGAAAATTGCTTCAGCCATGGTTATGCAAACTTGATCGATTTTTATAAGATTCTATGCCCTCGAGTTAAAAAGAGTGAAGACTATTCCAAAAAATTAAAATTTTTTGTAAAAGAGTCTGTATTATTATTAAATACTCCAAGAATTGTTATTAATGTCACACGCAGTAAAAATCTATGATACATGCATTGGCTGCACCCAGTGTGTGAGGGCATGTCCATTGGATGTTCTAGAGATGGTTCCTTGGGATGGTTGTAAAGCTGGTCAAATTGCTTCTTCTCCCAGAACTGAAGATTGCGTAGGGTGTAAGAGATGTGAAACAGCCTGTCCGACTGATTTCTTGAGTGTAAGAGTTTACCTTGGAGATGAGACATCTAGAAGTATGGGCTTAGCTTATTAGGTTCAGTACACTTTTTTTAGAGTCCACAATAATGAGAAAATATTTTTTTCTAGATTAGGTTTTATAAAAACGTAATGTGTGGAATAGTTGCTGTATCAGGTTCTAGAGAAGCTCTTCCTTTAATCCTAGATGGATTAGAGAAATTAGAATATAGAGGATATGACTCAGCCGGAATAGCAATTGTTAATTCTGATAATCTTGATAATACAAAAGTTGAATGTCAGAAAGCTCAAGGCAAATTGAAAAATCTTGTTGATATTGTAACCAAGACCAAAATGCCAGGAACAGTTGGGATAGGACATATTAGATGGGCTACTCATGGTAAACCAGAAGTAAAGAATGCTCATCCACATCTTGATGAATCAGGCAAAATTGCTGTTGTTCAAAACGGAATTATTGAGAATTATTCTGATATCAGAGCAAATTTAATTGAAGAAGGTGTTGAATTTCTATCTGATACAGATACAGAAGTTATTCCACATCTAATTGCAAAGGAATTAAATACTTTAAAAAAATTAAATTTAGACAACACTGGCTCAACTCTACTAGTAGCAGTAAGAAATATTCTTAGTGATTTAGAAGGATCTTATGCACTAGCAGTTGTATGGGCTGATGCACCCGACGCTTTAGTTGTTGTTAGGAATCAAACCCCTCTTGTAATTGGTTTAGGAGAAGGTGAATTTTTATGTGCTAGCGATACACCTGCTATTGAAAGTTTTACTAAAACTATTTTGCCTATGGAAAATGGTGAAATAGGCTTATTAACTCCATTGGGAATAGAATTATATGATGAAAATAATAATAGGCAGCATAGGAATCCACAGTTATTAAAAGGGCATGAGCATATAGTTGATAAGAAAAATTTTAGACATTTCATGTTGAAAGAAATATATGAACAGCCAGAAACAGCTAATGCATGGATAAGCAGATATTTGAATCAAACTAATAATTCATATCAAATAAATTATCCCTTTGAAACAGATTTTTTAAAGAGTATTGATAGAATCCAGATTTTAGCTTGTGGAACCAGTAGGCATGCAGCTTTAGTTGGATCATATCTTTTAGAGCAATTTTCTGGAATTCCTACTTCTGTTTTTTATGCTAGTGAATTTAGATATTCCCCACCTCCAATTCTTCCAAATACTTTAACAATAGGAGTCACTCAATCAGGAGAGACAGCCGATACTTTGGCAGCATTAGATATGGAATATAGGAGAAGAAAGGCTTTGGGTGATCCAAATTATTTGCATAATTTTATTGGCATTACTAATAGAACGGAAAGTTCACTGTCAAGGCAAATTGCTTCAATTATTGATATCAATGCTGGAATAGAAGTTGGAGTTGCTGCTACAAAAACTTTTTTAGGACAATTATTATCTTTTTATGGATTAGCTTTGACTTTTGCAAGAATAAAAAATATTCGAACTTATAAAGAAATCAATTCACTCGCACATAATCTAAATAATTTACCCACATTATTAAGTAATTTATTGTTGGAACATAATAAGTTAGCTAAAGAATTAGCTCCAAATTTTTCTCAAATAAAAGATGTAATTTTTCTTGGTAGGGGAATTAATTATCCAATTGCTCTTGAAGGTGCATTGAAGCTAAAAGAAATAAGCTATATCCATGCAGCTGGCTACCCTGCAGGTGAGATGAAGCATGGACCCATTGCACTGTTAGATAAAAAAGTACCTGTTGTTTCTATAGCTACCCCTGGATCAGTTTTTGAGAAGGTCATCAGTAACGCTGAAGAAGCAAAAGCAAGAGATTCTTTCTTGATTGGAGTAGCTCCGAAGTCAGCTGCTACTGAAGTATTTGATTTCTTATTCCCTATTCCTGAAATCGATGAGTGGGTCTCACCTTTATTAACTGTTTTACCGATGCAATTAATGAGTTATCATATTGCAGCTCATAAAGGGTTAGATATCGACCAGCCTAGGAATCTCGCTAAAAGTGTAACTGTTGAATAGCACTAAGAAATATTGTTATCTCTACCATAAAAATCTTCAAATCTAATTATATCTTCTTCAGATAAATAATTTCCTGTTTGAACTTCAATGATTTCTGTTTCATTGTTTGTGGGGTTGGATAAACGATGTTTACAACCCAAAGGTATAAAGATACTTTCATCTTCATTTAATAATTTTTTTTCATTATTTATTTCTACTAATACTTGCCCTTGTACTACTACCCAATGCTCGGAACGATGTTTATGCATTTGTAAAGACAGAGAAGCCTTAGGCTTAACTGTGATTTTCTTGACTAGCCATCTTTCTCCTTCCCTTAGGGTTGTATAACTACCCCATGGTCTAAATACTTTATTATGGCTTTTTACTTCTTTTAAATTCTTTTTATTTAGCTCTTCAATAATTGTTTTAATGCTTTGAGATTCTTTTTTCTTAGAAATTAGTATAGAGTCACCTTGCTCGACAATAATTAAGTCACTGATACCAATTGCTAAAATGAGTTTTTTATCACTTCTTATATAGCAATTTTTAATTTTTTTACCAAATATTTTCCCCTTCTTAGCATTACCATTATTATCTTTTTTTGCAATATCCCAAATTGAATCCCATGTTCCAATATCACTCCAACCAACATCAAGTGGTATTACTATACCAAGGTTTGTCCTTTCCATAACTGCAACGTCTATTGATATATTTATACATTTTAGGAAGTAATCTGAATTAATTCTTTTAAAATCTAAGTCATTAATACTATTTTGATAAGCTAATTTACAGTGATTAATTAATTCTTCATTATATTTAGTTAGCTCATCAATTATTAATTTGGCTTTGAAAAGAAATATACCACTATTCCATGAAAAATGTTTATCTTTAAATAATATATTTGCTGTTCTTATATCAGGTTTTTCAATAAACTTTTCAATTTCCACCCCCTCGATTATTGAGCTATTTAATTCTTTTTTGCTTTTAATATATCCATATCCTGTTTCTGCCTGTGTTGGAGGGACTCCAAAAACTACAAGTTTATTGTCTTGAGCATAAGATTTAGCTTGTTCAATTATTGAGGTAAATTTTTCTACGTCTTTAATTTCATGATCAGAAGAAATTACTAACAATAAAGGGTCTGTATGCTTTTGCATTGCTTCTAAAGCTGCAATTGCTATTGCTGGAGCCGTATTTCTGCCTTCTGGTTCTAGAATTATTGATGATGCATTTGCTTGAATTTCATCGAGTTGATTTGCGATAATAAATCTATGTTCTTTATTACATATAACGATTGGATCCATTTTGTTCCTTATGTCTTTAAGTCTTAAATAAGAATTTTGTAATAATGTGAATTTATTTTTTTCACTTAAATTCCAGAATTGTTTTGGAAAACTTTCTCTTGAAAGGGGCCATAATCTTGAACCAATTCCTCCAGAAAGAATTACAGGGATTAAAGGAATATCTTTATTAGTCACATCTATAGTTTTTTATATTTATAGCATGTTAAGAATTTATTTAAAGATCAAATAAACCTTTAGGAGGTTTAACTAGTATCCATCCTTCTTTAATATTTACCTTTGGCACAATATCTTTTACAAAGGGAATAAGCACTTCTTTACCTGATTTTAACTTTGCTAATAATAAATCATTTCCATATTTTCTCAGATCTATAATTGTTCCTATAGGTGACCCTTCCTCTGAAGTTTTTAAAGAGAGATTTATAAGTTGTAAATAATGAAATTCATCTTCTTGAAGTGAAGGTAGATTAGATGATTTTACTAATAATTTATCTCCAATTATATTCTCAGCTTTTTCTCTGCTGTTAAGACCCTCAATGTTAATTATATAAATCTCTTTGCCAGGCTGTTTTTTGCCATTTAACAAAATAATTTTTCTAGGATCTTCATCTAATCTCTGAAGCCATCTCGTACCATGTTTTGTAAATCGTTCTGGAAAATCTGATTGAGGCTTGATTCTAATCGCTCCTTTTAGTCCCTTAATGCCTATTACTATTCCAATGGTAAGCCATTTATTAATACTCATAAATATTTATCAGATGTAGTTACAATGAATGAAAACCTTTAGACATATGACAGATTCTAATATGCCAATCCTTCCTGGATCAACAGTAGTTGTCCAAGATGCGAAATCTATTTATAAAGGTTACGTTGGTTTTGTACAAAGAGTAACGAAAGAGAACGCAGCAGTTTTATTTGAGGGGGGGAATTGGGATAAGTTAATAACTATTAAATTAACTGATCTCAAATTACTGGATTAAGAAAATTTTCTCAATTATTATTATCTATTAATAAATTAATCGCTTTTAAGGCTGCTTCTTTTTCTGCTTTTTTGTGAGAACCTCCTTCCCCTTCGGCTATTTTTTTATCATCAATATATACCTCACATAAGAATTTATGAGGATCCCCATGCTTGTCTGATATTTGTTTAATTCTATAAATAGGAATATCATTGTGAGTTTTTTGGCACCATTCTTGTAGTGCTGATTTTGAATTATTCATGAATGGATCCGATAAAGTTTGTTCTGCTTCTCTTTCCCAAAAACTTTTCAACCAATACTCTATAAATTCAATACTAAGAAAACATTTATAGAATGCGCCTATTAAAGCTTCTGTTGTTTCAGCTTGAATTGTTTTTAACGCGTTTTTATTGGAAATCGTTTTTGGACCCGCAATAATTACTTTTTCAATTTTTATTTTGCTTCCAACTTTAGTTAGCCAATCATCGCTTACTAAATTTGACCTTAATGATGATCGATCTCCAACTTTCATATGA